>JACCDW010026494.1_pt1 | contig 48661 bp, 49 predicted proteins | sample 7449781 | NCBI WGS metagenome assembly JACCDW01 (sample SAMN15323449, study PRJNA562643) | freshwater metagenome | isolation source: river surface water | place: USA:Blue River Watershed | collected 2017-08-18
AATAGCGTTTCGGCATCCATAGCGTGAGGGAAACACCCGGTCCCATTCCGAACCCGGAAGTTAAGCCTCACAGCGTCGATGGTACTGCACGGGTGACCTTGTGGGAGAGTAGAACGATGCCGGACTTACATTATAAAAAGGGCGCTTACAGCAATGTAGGCGCCCTTTTTGTTTTCTTTAATATTACCTCGATGGGAGAGAGTAAATGAACGAACGCAGCGATCGACCAAGCCGTCCGCAGGGGGATCGACCTTCATCGGGTCGTCCTAGCAGCCGTCCATCGTCATCTTCACGCCCATCACGTCCCGGTGATCGCCCATCACGTCCCGGTGATCGCCCATCACGTCCCGGTGATCGTAATGAGGTTCGCAAGCCAGGCCGCGGCGGTCGCGACGATCGCGCCGGTGCAACTCGCAACGTCTCTGATGGTCGTTCGGTAAGTGATCCTCGTGGATTTCGACCAGCTCCAATGGAGCGCGATCCATCGCGAGTTCGACCAAGAATATTTGAACCAGATATCCCTGAGCACGTTACCGGGGAAGAGTTAGAGAAGAGCGTTCGCGCAGAGTTGTTAAGTCTCTCGGCAGAGAATGCAAAGGTTGTTGCGCGCCATATGGTCTGCGTCAATCTCTATATGGATATAGATCCAGAGCTAGCTCACAAACATGCAACTGCAGCTGCATATCACGCAGGTCGCCTAGCGGTTGTACGTGAGACTGCAGGTTATGCTGCATATCGAGCAGGCCATTATGAGATTGCACTGAAAGAGCTCCGAGCAGCAAATCGAATCTCTGGTGATGTCACTGCGTGGCCAGTGATGGCAGATTGCGAACGAGGCCTCGGAAATCCGCTAAAAGCGCTGAAAATGGCTGGTTCTCCAGAGGTCTCACGTCTGGCAAAAGCGGAGGAGATTGAGATGCGCATCGTCGCCGCAGGCGCACGCCGTGATCTCGGAGAACTCGATGCTGCAGTTGTAACTCTCCAATGTCGAGAACTTCAGAACGATCGCGAACCATGGTCACTTCGAATTCGATATGCATATGCCGATGCGCTAGCGGCAGCTGGTCGAGGCGAAGAGGCGCGTGAGTGGTTTAAGAAGTGCGCGCTTCTCGATGAGGATGAAGAGACCGACGCGGCAGAGCGCGCGGAGCTTTAATTTAATCCACAAGCTCTCTATCTACGGCTTAGCCGCATCGTTCGAATCTTCCACAATCGCCCCTTATCTATAGGGAGGTTAGCGGTGGCTACAAAAGTTGTTAAGAAAGTTAAGTCGAGTAAGGATGAGAGCGTTGATTACTCGCTCAATGATTGTCTCTTACGAGGACGAGTCTCAGCAGAGGCTACAGATCGCGAGCTACCAAGCGGCGAACATGTCGTTGAATTTAGGTTGATTATCTCGCGCGATCAACGTGAAGGCGTAGACACTCTCGACATTGCTGCACGGTCGGGAAAATCTCGAAGAAGTGCGCTCTCGCTCAAGGCTGGCGAATGGGTGGAGATTTCCGGTTCCATTCACCGACGATTTTGGCAAGGGCCCGCTGGTCTTGCCAGCCGTTGGCAGATAGAGGCAGCGACAATTACTCGCCTCTAAACTATTCGTAAGTAGAAGTTGAGCGCGCCTACGCAGGTCGAGAACGGTTACTCTTAGACCATGGCTAAGAACCCAGCGTTAGAGCTTCTCTCAACCCTTAAGAGCTATTTCAACCAGCTCTCCGAGGGCGAGCGAACTCCCACCGAGGTGGCAGCGGCCCTCAACGACTGGGCGCGCGAGAGCGCTGAATCTGTGAAGGCAAAGATTTCCGAAGAGGTTGAGGCGAGCGTTTCAAAGATGGGCTTTGTAAAGCGCGAGGAATACGATGCCTTGGTAGCTCGAATCGAAGAGATTGAGAGAGCTGGCAAGGCGACGCGAAAGAGCGCTGCGCCAAAGGCAAAATCAACTTCGAAATCAACTTCGAAATCAGCAAGTAGTGCGACCAAGAAGAGCGCAAAGAAGGCGAGTAGGTAATGAGCGAGTTCCCAGAGGCTACAAATAGCGACGAGACAATCGTAGATGGCGTCCGCCGCGAATTAGAGGAGATCGATAACAGTGATCTCTCAGAGCACGCTGCCCGCTTTGATGCGCTCCATCAGAAGTTACAAGATTCTCTCAATTCGATTGATGGACTTTAATCTCACTCGTTGAGCTGCTATGAAGACCAGACTTGATGCCGAACTCGTTCGCCGCGAACTCGCGCGCTCACGCGAACAGGCCGCAGATTTAATCGAGTCTCGTTCAGTTCTAGTAAATGGCATTCCAGCAACGAAACCTGCTACACAGGTAGATGCTGAGACCTCAATCGTTCTACAGGGCGATCGCGATGATTTCGTCTCTCGCGGCGGACATAAGTTAGCTGGCGCTCTCGATGTCTTTACCGAGGTAAAGGTCGAAGGAAAGGTCTGTCTCGATGCCGGAGCGTCCACTGGTGGTTTTACCGACGTCCTGCTGCGACGAGGCGCTAAGCGAGTAGTCGCGGTAGATGTTGGCTATGGCCAACTTGCCTGGGAGCTACGCACCGATGAGCGAGTAAAGGTTCTCGATCGCACAAATATTCGCCACCTCACCGGCGATCAAGTGGGAGAAGAGATTGAACTCGTGGTCGCTGATCTCTCGTTCATCTCGCTCTCGCTCGTCTTACCTGCCTTGGCTGCTGTTTCGCGCTCTGATGCTGACTTTGTTCTGATGGTGAAGCCGCAATTTGAAGTTGGACGCGAGAAGCTCGGGGCTGGGGGAGTTGTACGCGATCCAGAACTTCGCAAAGCTGCTGTTTTAGATGTTGCAGACTCCGCCTACGATGTTGGCCTTGGCACTATGGGGATCGCAGCATCACCACTTCCAGGTCCAGCCGGCAATGTCGAGTACTTCCTCTGGCTCCGCCGTGGCGCACCAGCTATTGAAGAAGCGGCGCTCGACCAGGCTATTGCAGCAGGTCCGGCATGACCACTCGTCGCGCAGCAATTTTTATCAACCCTTCGCGCAGTGAGGCGATCTCAGCCGCTAGCGATTTAGCTAAGTTGCTCATCAGCGAAGGATTTGAAGTCATCTCACCTTCAGAGGTTGCAATTAGCAATATCACCCACGTATCAAATGACGGTATTGGTGATGTGGAGATCGGCATTGTTCTAGGCGGCGATGGCACCATTTTGCGTGGGGCTGAGGCTACTTTGCTCCGCAATATCCCGTTGCTCGGAATCAATCTTGGACATGTCGGTTTCTTGGCCGAGGTCGAAAAACCCGCTATTGCAGATATCGCCCAGAGCGTCATAGATAAGAGTTATGTCTACGAAAGTCGAATGGTTCTGGGATATTCAGTGCTACGTGGCGGTGCAGAAATCTCCAACGGATGGGCGCTCAACGAAATCACCGTCGAGCGAGATAGCACCACTATGGTCGAACTCTTTGTTGAGATTGATCGTCGTCCGCTCTCGCATTGGGGCTGTGACGGGTTGATTGTTGCCACTCCGACCGGATCGACCGCTTACGCATTTAGCGCTGGTGGTCCGGTTCTATGGCCGGAGATTGATGCGCTAGTTGTTCTGCCAATCTCGGCTCATGCCCTCTTCTCGCGTCCAATGGTGGTCTCAACTAAGTCTGAGATTGTTGTAACAATCGAATCGCCGGTGGCGCTCCTTTCAGCTGATGCCCTGAGAAAACTTCCGCTGCTTGAAGGAGATCGGGTAGTAATTACGCGTTATCCGCATGTAATAAAGTTAGCCCACGTGCATCCAACTCTCTTTACCGACCGACTTGTTGCTAAATTTAAGCTTCCCGTCGAAGGATGGCGTGGTGAGTGAGCGCACCTATCTAGAAGAGATTGCAATTCGCAATCTTGGAATCATTGAAGAATCACATCTAGAGCTAGGTCGCGGTCTCAATGTCTTAACTGGCGAAACAGGTGCTGGAAAGACGATGATTCTTACTGCCCTTAACTTAGTTCTCGGTGGAAAATCAGATAGTTCCTTAGTTCGCTCAGGATCAGATCGACTAACCACTTCGGCTACCTTCACCACTCCAGCTCCAATACCAGCACAACTTTCAGAGAAATTGGACGATGCAGATATTGCACTTGAAAATGGCCAATTGATTTTTTCTCGCTCAGTCAATAGCGATGGCAAAAGTAAGGCCCTCTGCAATGGATCGACTGTCCCGGCCAGTGTTCTTGCAGAGTTGAGCGAAAATTTAATTGAAATCCATGGTCAATCCGCAAATGTGCAATTGGTAAAACCTGCTAGGCAGCGAGAACTTCTTGATCGCTTCGGTGGTGTGGAAATCGAGAAGGCTTTAACCAGTTACACCGATGCGTACAGCTCATATCTAGATTTAAAGAACCGGATCAAGGCGATGAAGAGCGCTTCTACTATGCGCGAGCGAGAGATTGCGGACTTAGAAGAGCTACTCGAAGGGTGGAGCAAGTTAAAAGCTTCGCGAGGGGAGTATGCAGCGACGGTAGATGAGATCTCTCGTCTATCGAGCGTAGAAGATCTCCGCATCGCCGCGGCGGGTGCAACCGAGGCAGCTAATAGTGAGGATGGTGGGGCGCTCACTGCCCTAGGTGCAGCTAAGAAATTTCTAGAGAACGCTAAAGGTCGCGATTCGCGACTAGATGCCATCGCTGATCAAGTTGCTGAGAGCTTCTTCGCCCTTGATGAGGCGACAAGAGACCTTACCTCATACCTGTCTTCGCTTGAAGCTGATCCCGATCGCCTCAACTTCCTCCAAGAGCGACGAGCTGCACTTGTAGCCTTTGTAAAGAAGTGGAGTAGCGAGAGCGATGTAGATCTCGCCTTAATCGAAATTGCAGCGCGCGCCAAGCAAGGACGCGAGGAAATCGCCGATCTTCGTGGCGGCGACGATCGAATCTACGAGCTCGAGCGCGAGTTAGGTGAGATAAAGAAGGCTCTACTTGCTGCAGCCAAGAAACTTACGCAAGCGCGAACACATGCGGCGGCAGAGCTCTCATCTGCTGTCTCTATCGAGTTAAAGCAGTTATCGATGCCACATACCGAATTGATTATTGATGTTGTGACACCGGATTACTCTGGCGCGCTTAAAGAGAGTGATTTTACCGCGACTGGTTGTGACGAAGTTTCTATCGCAATTAAAGCTCATGCAACTGCAGCGAAGGTAGCGATAGGCAAGGGGGCATCAGGTGGCGAGATGTCTCGAATCATGTTGGCCCTTGAAGTTGTCATTGCAAGATCGCATCCAGTCGGAACCTATATCTTCGATGAGGTCGATGCGGGAGTTGGCGGTAAGGCTGCGATCGAGGTTGGACGCAGACTCCACCTCTTAGCGGAGAACGCTCAAGTAATCGTGGTGACCCATCTACCGCAAGTTGCAGCGTGGGCAGATACACACTTTCGCGTCGAGAAGCGAAGCGATGGCAGCATCGTTGAATCAGGTGTGGAGAAACTCACGGAGAGCGCTCGAGTCGAAGAGATCGCTCGGATGCTTGCCGGCCTCGAAGAATCGACCAGCGCGCTAGAACACGCCGCCGAACTCCTGGCGATGCGAGGTAGCAGCGGGAAATAGTGATAGGTTCGACCCCCATGAGCCAGAAAGAGCAGAGCCATGGGCATGTCACCAAACACATCTTCGTCACCGGTGGCGTCGCCTCAAGTCTAGGCAAAGGTCTAACCGCATCGAGCCTCGGTCGCCTCTTAGTCGCCCGCGGAATTCGAGTGACGATGCAGAAACTCGACCCATATCTCAACGTAGACCCAGGAACCATGAACCCCTTCCAGCATGGTGAGGTCTTCGTTACCGACGATGGCGCTGAGACCGATCTCGATATCGGCCACTATGAGCGTTTCCTAGATCGCAATCTCGAGGGTTCAGCAAATGTGACGACCGGACAGGTCTATTCGCGAGTTATTGCGCGTGAGCGACGCGGCGAATACCTTGGCGAGACAGTTCAGGTAATTCCGCACATCACCAATGAAATTAAAGAGCGAATGCTCGGCAACGATTCACCCGAGATTGATGTCGTGATCACCGAGATTGGTGGAACGGTTGGCGATATCGAATCCCAACCATTCTTAGAGGCAGCTCGACAGATTCGCCAAGAGGTTGGTCGCGATAATGTCTTTTACCTCCACATCTCACTTGTTCCATACATCGGCCCATCAGGCGAATTGAAGACCAAGCCAACTCAACACAGTATCGCTGCTCTTCGCAGTATTGGTATCGCACCCGATGGCATCGTGCTCCGCTGCGACCGTCCAATTCCAGAGGGAATCAAGAAGAAGATCTCCTTGATGTGCGATGTCGACATGGAGGCGGTAGTTGCCGCCGTCGATGCGCCATCAATCTACGATATTCCGAAGGTCCTCAATAGCGAAGGTCTCGACTCATACATTGTTCGCCGCTTAGCGCTCGGCGGCCATGACGTTCAATGGGGCGAGTGGGACTCGCTTCTACAAAAGGTACACAATCCAGCCCATCACGTAAGAGTTGGCCTCGTTGGAAAATACATCGATCTTCCCGATGCATACCTATCTGTTTCAGAGGCGCTACGTGCCGGCGGATTTGCAAATAATGCAAAGGTCGAAATCGTTTGGATTCCGAGCGATAACTGCGAAACACCTGAAGGAGCAGCTCGTGAGCTTTCAACGCTCGATGCAATCTGTGTGCCGGGTGGATTCGGAATCAGAGGTATCGAAGGAAAACTTGGCGCACTCAAATATGCACGTGAGCAGAAGATTCCAACCCTCGGTCTCTGTTTAGGATTACAGTGCATGGTGATTGAGGCGGCACGTAACCTCGCCGGAATCACAGATGCGAGCTCTGCCGAATTTACGCCAGACTCTGGAACTCATGTCATTGCAACGATGGCGGAGCAGATGGATATCGTGGCAGGAAGCGCCGATATGGGTGGAACGATGCGTCTTGGCCTCTATCAAGCGCAGCTGACTCCAGGTTCGATCGTCGCAACCGTATATGGCGCGACAGAAATTTCCGAACGCCATCGCCATCGCTACGAAGTCAATAATAAGTATCGTGACCAGATTTCAGCTGCAGGTCTCAACTTCTCCGGCATCTTCGCGGAGAAGAATCTCGTTGAGTTCGTTGAACTTCCACGCGAGGTTCATCCATACTATGTTGGTACGCAAGCTCATCCAGAGCTTCGCTCCCGCCCAACTCGTCCCCATCCACTATTTAGCGGCCTGATAGCCGCAGCTATCTCCAAGAAAGGCTAGAAATGCTCGTCGGCGTACCTAAAGAAATCAAAGTACTCGAAGCGCGAGTCGCCCTCACTCCAGAGGGAGTCTCTGAATTTATCCGGGCAGGCCACGAGGTAGTTATAGAGAAGGGTGCTGGCCTCGGCTCTGCCATCACTGATGAGCAATTTATCGCCGCTGGTGCTCGCATCGAGGCAGATGTAGAGAAGATTTGGCGCGATGCCGAGATGATTCTTAAGGTGAAGGAGCCTATTGAGGCGGAGTATCCACGACTTCGAGCTGGACAGATTCTCTTCACCTATCTCCACCTCGCGGCAAGCAAACCATGCACCGATGCGCTCTTAGCAAGTGGCACGACTGCAATCGCTTATGAGACAGTCGAACTCAATGGCACCTTGCCGCTTCTTGCACCAATGTCGGAGGTCGCTGGTCGTTTAGCTACACAGGTAGGAGCTACGGCCCTACAGAAGCCTCATGGTGGTCGCGGAGTTCTTCTCGGGGGAGTACCTGGAGTTGCACCGGGCAAAGTTGTTGTCATCGGTGGTGGCGTCGCGGGTCTCAATGCAGCGGTAATTGCGATGGGAATGGGCGCAGATGTCACAGTTCTCGATCGCTCACTCGCACGCCTTGCATATATAGACACTATCTACCAGGGTCGTATCAAGACTTTGGCATCGACATTTGGTGCGATTGACCGTGAGGTAAAGTCGGCAGATTTAGTTATCGGCGCAGTCTTGGTACATGGTGCAAAAGCACCGAAGCTCGTGACCAACGAGCAGGTCAAGGGGATGAAGCCAGGGGCCGTCTTAGTTGATATCGCTATCGATCAGGGTGGTTGTTTTGAAGATTCTCGAGCGACCACCCATGCTGAACCAACATTTAAGGTCCATGAGGCAATCTTCTACTGCGTTGCAAATATGCCAGGGGCGGTACCAGTGGCATCTACCTATGCGCTGACCAATGCGACCCTTCCATATGCGCTCTCGCTAGCCAACAATGGTTGGGAGGCGGCAATTGCGAAGGATTCAGCGCTTGCGAAGGGTCTCAACGTTCATGCTGGAAAAGTTTGCTATGAGGCGGTTGCGGTAGCCCATGGCTATTCGATGTGATGTTGCTCTAGCAACATACCTTGACCACTTAAGAATCGAACGCGGTTTATCCACCAACTCAATCGAAGGCTACTCGCGGGATCTCGCAAAGTTTAAAGAACTGCTCGATCAGCAGAAATTAGCTTTCGACTCCATCTCCGAGAGTGATATCTCTTTCTTGGTTGGAGAATTGTCGCTTCAGGGCTTGTCACCAGCATCGATTAATCGCTTCCTCTCTTCACTTAAGGGTTTCTACAAGTACTGCGCAACAGAGTACGCCATCGAAAATCCGATGGTTGAGGTCACTCAATTTAAATTAGCTCGCAAACTTCCAAAAGCGCTGTCGGTTGAGGAAGTTTCACAGTTAATTGAGTCGGCCTCAAACAAACATGATCCAACTTCGCTGAGAAGTCGTGCGATTCTTGAACTTCTCTATGGAACCGGTGCCCGTGTAGCCGAACTTGTAGGTATCGATATCTCTGACATCAGCAAGGACACTTTCGATGGTGAAGAGATCACAATTCTCAAGTTGCGAGGCAAGGGCGCCAAAGAGCGGTTGGTGCCGATTGGAAAATTCGCTATCGAGGCCCTTGAAGATTATTTGGTGCGTTTAAGGCCAACTTTGCTCGCGAAGAATTCACAGAATGAACGTGCGTTATTCCTCAATTCAAGAGGTACCCGGTTATCTCGCCAATCGGCATGGACAACAGTATTAAAGGCTGCACAGGCGACTGGTTTAGAAGGGCGAGTCTCGCCGCACGTATTTCGCCATAGCTATGCAACGCACTTACTCGATGGTGGCGCTGATATTCGTGTCGTTCAGGAGTTATTGGGCCATGCTTCTGTTACTACAACGCAGATCTATACCTTGGTGACAATAGATAAGGTGCGCGAAAGTTACTCTCTCGCGCACCCTCGATCTAAATAATCAAAGAGTTTAAAGGCCACGCAATCTACGAGCCAAGATGCTCTGCTCGCCCTTTGATTCAAGGTCTGCAATGATAACTGCGATAGATTCACGAACGATTCGTCCGCGGTCTACTGCTAGGCCGAGATCGCCTCGTAACATCAAGCGCGCTTGATCGAGATCGAAGAGTTCATCGGGGGAGAGATAGACAGTAATCTTCTCATCATGGCGTTCGCGACCAGAAGGTGACTTATCTGCCTGGGTTACGCGACGTCGTGGAATAGATCGAACACCTTTCTTGCTCGTTGACGCCTTTGAAGTTACCGGCGCGGCTGGGGTCGCAACTGGTGTTGGCTCGGCGACTACCTCGCGTACTGCAGAGAGGGATGGTGCGTTGTTGCGGAAGAGCTCATCGGCTCCTGGCAAACTGGCTCTACGTGTCATCGGGCGCCTCCTCGTGAAATTAATTCGCGCGCTAATCGACGATACGACTGTGCGCCAGCAGACGATGTTGCATAAGCGGTGATTGGCTCACCGGCAACGGTCGCTTCTGAGAAACGGATTGATTTAGAAATCAAGGTATCGAAGACAACCCCTGGGTGACCTTCAATGATTCGAGAGATAACCTCACGATTATGGAGAGTCTTCTTCTCAAACATAGTGGCAACAATTCCGATGAGCTTAAGATCTGGATTGTAAACCTCACGGACCTTGCCGATATTCTCGGAGAGCTCGATAAAGCCATGCATCGCAAAGTTTTCACACTGCATAGGAACGATAATTTCATCAGAGGCAACCAGAGCGTTGATTGCAAGTCGACCCATGGTTGGCTGACAGTCAATCAAAATGACATCGTATTCGTTGCGAAGTGGCGCTAACGCCTTCTTAAGATAGAGATGGCCAGAGATATCGCTCGATAGCTTCATCTCGATGCCAACGAGATCTTTATTTGCAGGTAGGAAATCGAGATTTGCAACTGATGATTTGAGGACAATCTCATCGATATTTGCATCTGGCGCAAGGAGCGCGTAATAGACAGTGTTTTCAAGGGGGAGTCGGTGTGCATTGACGCCGAGGCCGAGCGATAGACCACCCTGTGGGTCGAAGTCGACGAGTAGAACTCTGCGACCTAGTTCGGCGAGCGCCGCTCCTAGGCTGATTGTTGTTGTTGTCTTACCAACGCCACCCTTCTGATTGAAGATGGAGATCACCTTCGCCTGGCCATGGTCGGTAATGGGTGCGGGAACAGGGAAGTTCTGTGGGGAACCACCGAAGAGCGATGTAGCGGTGACTACATCATCTTCAAATGTCGATTTAGCGTTCAAGCGTCAAACCTCTTTCTCAATTGGCGCGACTCTACGCTGGATATACAGAAAGAGGCAACTAGACCAAGTAAGGTTCGCGCGTGGATATTCTCGAAGGCGGCGCTCCAGGAGAGCTAGCAGTCGAGCCTGCCCAGAGCCCTGCCAATGAAGGCGGTTTTAGCGTCCACCTCGATAACTTCGATGGCCCCTTCGACCTCCTGCTCCAGCTGATCTCCAAGCATAAGCTCGATATCACCGAGGTCTCGCTCAGCCTAGTTACCGATGAATTTATCTCCTTTATCCGCGCTCTCGAGGCCTCCGGTGAGGGGTGGCGCCTCGACCAAGCGACCGAGTTTCTCGTAATTGCTGCAACCCTCCTCGATCTCAAGGCGGCGAGGCTCCTACCTAGCGGTGAGATTGAGGATGAGGAGGATCTAGCCCTCCTCGAGGCGCGAGATATCCTCTTCGCCCGCCTCCTCCAATACCGAGCCTTTAAAGAGATCGCCGCCAACTTCCAGGAGGCGATCGCGGCGGCCGATAAATCCTTCCCGCGCGTGGTCGCCCTCGACCCAGCCCTCTCTAGCCTCCTACCAGAGGTCCTCATCGGGGTCGGACCTGAGCGGTTCGCTGCCATCGCCGAGCGCGTCCTCACCCCTAAGGCGCCGCCGGTAGTCGCTGTTGAGCACCTCCATAGCGCCCTGGTGAGCGTCTCAGAAGAGTCCCGCCTCGTCGTTGAAGCGCTCCGCAAGGGGCGAACTATGAGCTTTAGATCCCTTATCGCAGAGGCAGACTCAACACTTGTGGTTGTAGCGCGTTTCTTGGCGCTCTTGGATCTCTACCGCCAGGGAGCGCTCCGTTTTGAGCAGGTTGTCGCCCTCGGCGAGCTCCAAATTAGCTGGGTCGGCTCCGATGAGGGCGAGGTTCTCGCCTCCTCAGAGTTCGATATCCCGGCTTCGGAGCTCTACCCTGAAGCAGAGGTTGAGGGTTTAGTTGTGGAGGAGTCTCAAGTAGAAGTTGAGAGTTCTGACGATAGCGAAGGTGAGGAGCTAGAAGATGAGTGATCAGGCTGAAAATTCAGTTGAGGTAGAGGTTATCGAGGCGGTCACTGAGCCATCTGAGGGGCAGTTGGCCCATGTTTACGACGAGGCGACCTTAGCGCGATCGATCGAGGCTATCCTGATGGTCGTCGATGAGCCGGTAACTGAGATTACCCTGGCGACGGTCCTTGAGGTTACCGTCGATCAGGTTGTCGCGGCCCTCAATAGCCTTGCCGGTTCCTACGGAGATCGAGGATTTACCCTCAAGGCGATTAACGGTGGTTGGCGCTTCTACAGCGCACCCGAGTTCAGTTCAGTGGTGGAGAAGTTCGTCCTCGATGGCCAGCAGAACCGGCTCACCCAGGCTGCCCTTGAGACCCTCGCTGTTATTGCCTATCGCCAGCCCGTCTCGCGCGCCCGAGTCTCGGCGATCCGAGGGGTCAATGTTGAGGCGGTTATGAAGACCTTGATTACCCGCGGCCTCGTTGATGAGTATGGCATCGAGAATGAGACCGGTGCGATCCTCTACAAGACCACCAGCTACTTCTTAGAGCGGTTGGGGCTCAATCGCCTTGAAGACCTACCGCCGCTAGCGCCGCACCTGCCTGATATCGACGGTCTCGACGAGATCCTCGATTCGCTCACCGACTAACCTTTCCGCTATCCTCTCCCACACCCGGCCGAACCTGGTGGGGGATACGCTGACTGTCGTAAATGGATAGCCGCAGAATGGAAAGATCTCATGGCGCTAACTCGCCTCAATAAAATCATCGCCGATGCCGGCGTCACCTCCCGTCGCGGCGCCGACGATCTCATCATCGCTGGCCGTGTTACCGTTGATGGTCTAGTCATCAGAGAGCTCGGGGCTAAATTTGACCCAGAATTGTGTCATGTAGAGGTTGATAGTGAGACAATAACGCAGCAAATGACTAAGACTTATCTAGCACTTCATAAACCTCGAGGTGTTCTGTCAACGATGTTCGACCCAGAAGGGCGCCCATCGCTAGCTGACTTTATCGACCTGCGGACTGAGCGGCTATTCCACGTAGGTCGCCTCGATAAGGATTCTGAAGGGCTGATCCTCCTCACCAACGATGGTGATCTGACCTTCCGAGCCACCCACCCATCATTTGGGTTAGAGAAGACCTACATAATTGAGTTCGAGGGGGCCTTGCCTAAGGGGATCGAGAAGACCCTACGTAACGGCGTCGAACTTGAAGATGGCATGGCGAGAGTCCTCGACTATAAGCAGCTCTCGCCGACCTGGCTCGAGGTAACAATCCACGAGGGTCGTTACCATATTATCCGCCGCCTTATGGAGGCGATCGGGGTAGAGGTGCTTCGTCTGATTAGAACCAAGTTCGGACCGATCTCCTTGGGCGAAACCCTTGAAGGTCGTTGGCGAGATTTAAATGACGGTGAATTGTTAAGCTTACAAAAGGCTTTAGAGTTAAAGTAATTAATCGATACTGAATCAATAAAGCAATATAAGGCTTTATCGCTATTAGAAAATTTGGTTACTGAAATATCTTTTTATCGATATTTTCATGCTCAAATTCGGTTCGTAAATAGATATTTATCGATATTTGAAATCTTTGGTAGATCAAGAGCTTTCCGATCTTGATCAGAGTAAGTTCTGGAATATCCAGAATAAGGTTTTACAGTTATATCGATAAAAGGCTTTAAATATAGAAGCGGTTAAATGCGAGAGAGGTATGATTACGCCATGTCAGTGAGAGCGATCCGCGGAGCGGTACAGGTTGAATCTAATACCCCAGAGGCGATCGCTGCTGGAACGAAGGAGCTTCTCCTTGAGATCATCCGGAGCAATGAGTTGGAGATTGGTGCAATTATCTCTGTCCTACTCACCGCCACCCCCGATCTCACCGCCACCTTTCCGGCGGCTGCAGCACGAGAGATTGGCTTTGAAGCTACCCCGCTTCTCTGCGCAGTTGAAATCGATGTCGCTGGCGCTCTGCCGCGGGTAATTCGGGCCATGGCAACTGTTGAGACTGATAAGAGTTCAAGCGAGATCACCCACATCTACCTCGGTGGCGCAAAGGCTCTCCGTCGAGATATAGCCCAGTAGGAGATCTTCCCTTGGCGCTCACCCATGTTCGAATTGTCGGCTCAGGTCTGATTGGTACCTCGATCGGCCTCGCCCTCTCCGCTAAAGGGGTAGCTATCACCATGGTTGATATCGACCCGATCGCACAGGGGCTTGCTCAGGATCTTATGGGGGGAGTGCGTTCAGACTCTGGCGCTCACGTAACTGTGATCGCCTCACCGCTCTCGACCACCTCGGAGGTCATAAAGAGCCTCAATAGCACAACTATCAACCTTGGCTTTATCGATATCTCTTCAGTGAAAACTAGTCCTTTACTTGAAGTTGAGTCATCTGGTTTTGATCTGGCTAAGTTCTTGCCAACCCATCCGATGGCGGGGCGAGAGGTTGGCGGCGCCGAGTCTGCACGTGGTGATCTCTTCCAGGGGCGTCCATGGATGATAGATCCGCGAGGGGTCGATAGCGACCTTGTGGCGGCTGGGCGAGAGATCATCGCCATCTGTGGAGGGCATCTGATTGAGATGGCGGCGAGCGAGCATGATCGCGCCGTCGCACTTGTCTCGCACCTACCGCAACTCCTCAGCTCGCTCTTAGCAGCTCAGCTAGAGGGAGCGCCGGCAACCTGGCTCGAGCTCGCTGGTGGCGGCCTCCGTGACACCACTCGTATTGCGGCATCAAGCCCGAGGTTATGGCGAGAGATCATTGCGGCTAACCACGAGGCCCTTGGTCCTTTACTCGATCGAGTAATTGATGATCTACGCGCGCTCCGTAGCGAGTTGAGCGATCCCGCTCGAGTTGAAGAGTTTATTCAGAATGGAAATCGCGGACGATCATTGATTCCAGGTAAGCATGGTGGAACTGCGCGAAATTACACATACCTGCCTGTCGTCATTGAAGATAAGCCCGGTCAATTGGCACGTCTATTTGATGAGTGTGCTGCAGCAGAGGTCAACGTGGAAGATCTAGCGATTGAACACTCGCCAGAGCAATACACCGGTCTAATCACACTTGCATTGTCGCAATCAGATGCGCAGAAGTTATATCAACACTTGCTCAAACAAGGATGGAGCGCACACGCTCCTCGTTAGACGCTCAAGAAATAGTAAATATAGTTCTACCAAGGAATTACTAGCGAAAGGTTGGGTTAGACATGATTGTTGTTGCACTTGATGGCCCAAGTGGAGCTGGTAAGTCGAGTACCGCAAAAGGTATCGCTACACGCGCTGGCTGGAACTATCTCGATACCGGCGCACTCTATCGCGCAGTGGCGCTCATCTCGCTAGAGATTAAGAGTGACGAAGCGACAGATATTCTCGCGTTCTCTTCGCTCAACCGAATAACATTTACCGCAGATCCAATGAAGCCTGAGATCTTTATCGGTGAGCGGAATATCTCTGATGAAATTCGCACACTTACTGTTACAAATAAAGTCTCCGAAATTGCTGCAATGCCGGAGATTCGCGCCGAGCTCCTTAATTTGCAGAGATCCATTATCGATAGAGCTGAACGTGGAATTGTTGTTGAGGGTCGAGATATCGGAACTGTTGTCTGTCCAGATGCCGCACTGAAGATTTATCTCACAGCAGATATTGATGCACGAACATCTCGTCGCGAGCTAGAGATAAACGATGGCGCAGTCGCTACTGAGGAAATTGCTCAATCTCTTACCTCGCGTGATGAAATCGACTCGACTCGAAAGACTAGCCCGCTTGCGATGGCATCTGATGCGGTCCATATCGATAGTACAGAACTCAACTTAGAAGAGACGATCGAGCGAGTCTGGGAGCTCTTAATTGAACGCTCGCTTCTCGGCTTACCAATCGTTGCAATCCTCGGCCGTCCCAACGTTGGAAAATCCACTTTGATCAATCGATTTATTGGCCGTCGTGAGGCAATTGTTGAAGACACTCCAGGAGTCACTCGCGATCGCGTTCAATATGAATGCGAGTGGGGTGGTCGTCGATTTATTGTGATGGATACCGGGGGATGGGAGTCGAAGCCCGATGGAATCTCAGTTGCAATTTCAGCTGGAGCAGAACTTGCTATGGAAGAGGCGGATATCCTCGCCTTTGTAGTTGATGCTCAAGTTGGCGCTCTCGATGAAGACGATGTGATGGTTCAAGAGTTACGTAAGGCGAAGAAGCCAACGCTATTGATTGCAAATAAAGTAGATGGCGATCACGATGAGGCTGATGCGCACGCACTCTGGAATCTCGGACTCGGCGAACCTCATTTTGTCTCTGGCCTCCATGGTCGTGGATCTGGTGATTTGCTCGACACAATAGTTAAGTTGCTTCCTGAAGTTGGTCGCGCGCAAACACATGATGGTTATCGAAAGATTGCGTTAATCGGTCGTCCCAATGTTGGTAAATCAAGTCTGCTCAACGCCCTTGCTGGTGAGAATAGATCTATTGTTGATGATGTTGCAGGCACAACGAGAGATCCAGTCGACTCACTTATTGAGATCGGTGGCCAAATTTGGCGTTTTGTTGATACCGCTGGCATTAAGAAGCGAGCCAACCAAGCTAGCGGTACCGATTACTACGCAACGCTTCGCACGCAGACCGCGCTTGAGCGCTCTGAATGTGTCGCTCTAGTTTTAGATGCATCAGTACCTATCTCCGAGCAAGATCTCCGGATCATCTCGATGGTAGAAGAATCTGGTAAGGCGATGGTCTTGGTCCTCAATAAGTGGGATCTCGTAGATGAAGATCGTCGCGATCAATTGGAGAAGGAACTTGATCGCCACCTTGGACATATCGAATGGGTTCAACGAGTCAACGTCGCAGCTAAGACCGGCTGGCATCGTGATCGCCTAGCCCCGGCGCTTCGAACCGCCCTCGCCTCATGGGAGAAGCGCGTACCAACGGCGAAGCTCAACTCATTCCTCGGCGCGCTGATCGGCGCCACCCCACCTCCCGTTCGTGGCGGCAAGCAGCCGAAGGTCTATTACGCGACCCAGGCGGGTATTGCGCCACCGAAGTTTGTCGTCTTCTCATCCGGTTGGATTGAGGCCTCCTATCGTCGATTTATCGAACGTCGCCTCCGTGAGGAGTTTGGCTTCCCAGGGACCCCGGTTCAGGTGGCTATCCGAGTCAAGGAGCGCGAGAAGGAGTGAGCACCTACCTCACCATCCCTAACGCGCTGACCGCGCTCCGCGGTTTAGGTGTGCCTCTCTTTATCTGGCTCGCGCTGGTCAAGGAGGCCGATGGCTGGGCGATCGCCGTTCTCGCTATAGGCGGATTGACCGATTATCTCGATGGGAAGTTGGCTCGAGCCTGGAACCAGACCTCGCGATTTGGTGAGCTGGCAGATCCGGCAATCGATCGGTTTTATATCGTCGCCACCTTGGTCGTTCTCTATCTTCGAGAGGCGATTCCACTCTGGGTGATCCTCCTCTTAATTGGTCGCGATCTTATTCTCGGTGGAGTAACTCTCGTTCTCACCCGACGAAGCTTGCCGCCGCTGCGAGTGAGTTATATTGGAAAGGCGGCAACATTCAATCTCCTCTACGCCTTCCCGCTGCTACTCCTTGCGCTCTCTGATTCGTGGTTTGGTCACCTCGCCTTTATCTTCGGCTGGGCATTTGCCATCTGGGGGATAGCGCTCTATCTCGTCACCGGTGTTTCCTATTTCCGAGAGGCGATGAAAAGCATTAGAGTGCGACCAACAGATCGGATTATTGAGGGCTAACTTTAAAAAGTTGATCTTTCAAGAATCTGACAAGCGATTAGATAAGGGCCGACATGTCTCACATTCCAGCAGATCTCCATTACACAAAAGAGCACGAATGGGTTGCTCAGAGCGGTACCGCTGGAACCATCCGAATGGGTATCACCGACTTCGCTCAAGGAGCCCTTGGCGATATCGTCTATGTGCAGATGCCTAAGGTCGGAGAGAAAGTTGTCGCCGATAAAGTTTGCGGTGAGGTTGAATCTACTAAATCTGTATCTGAAATCTTCTCGCCGGTCACCGGAACCGTTACCGCGATCAATGACGCTCTTACCAACGCGCCAGAGCTTGTCAACTCCGATCCCTATGGAGCTGGTTGGTTGGCGGAAATCTCAGTAGATGGCGAACCATCTAGCCTCCTTACCGCTGCGCAGTATGGCGAGATTACCGGCTGAACCCCGGCTTGATTTCTTAACCGCAACTCTCTAGTGTCACCCTTAAGTTGAAGGTGAGCCCGAAAGCCGCTCGCCTGATGTAAGAGGGGAGCGGTGATGGAGAAGCAAGTTCAGTCTCACGAACTCACCTCAACCCTCCATCTCGGTCTTCGATCTGTAGCTGAAACTTCCCCTTCTGCTGCAATCGAGAGCCTCCTTGAGAGCTCCACCGCCGAAGAACGTTCAGTGATTGAAAAGGTTCTCACCGGTTCAGAGGGCTCTGCGATGGTTCTGATCCACCGTGGGCCTGCACGTGGAGCTAGATTCCTAATCACTGCAGCTGGCGTGACTATTGGCCGTTCGCCATCAAGCGATATCTTCCTTGATGATGTAACTGTCTCACGTTCGCATGCAACTATCACTCGCGAGGCTAATGAATTTCACTTTACCGATTCCGGAAGCCTTAACGGTTCTTACATCAACAACGTCCAAAGTTCATCTCGCACTCTAGAAAATGGTGACGAGATTCAGATCGGCAAATTTCATCTGCTCTTTATCTGCAGCAAATCACAATCGGGGGAGAAGTAAGTGAGCGTTCCAGCACGTGCCTATTTAAGTATCGGCGAAGTTCTAACAAAATTGCGTGGCGATTTCCCTGATATCACCATCTCAAAGATTCGTTTCCTTGAATCTGAAGGTTTGATCGAACCCCAGCGAACACCGTCTGGTTATCGCAAATTCACAAGCAATGATTTAGAGCGCCTCCGTTATGTCCTTCTAGCTCAACGCGATCAGTATCTCCCGCTCCGTGTAATCAAAGAGAATCTCGATGCGCTCGATCGCGGTCTCGAGCCAACCCCACAGGGCCTTGCGACACCTCGCCCTTCACTCGGTTTGGCAACGGTAGATGGCGAGATTGCTTCCAGCACCTTTGGCGAGCAGTCAGAGATGCGCCTCTCTCGCGATGAGCTACTCAACGCCTCTGGTCTTATCGATAGCCAATTGGTAGAGCTTGAATCTTTTGGTCTGATTACTCTTCGAGGTCGCCATTACGATAGCGATGCTCTCTCAGTTGCAAAGGCTGTCGCCGAGATGGCTTCATTTGGAATCGAGGCTCGCCACCTACGTTCATTTAAGACCGCCGCAGATCGTGAGATTGGTCTGATTGAACAGGTCATCACGCCATACACTCGACAGAAATCATCTGAGTCGAAGGCGCGTGCCGAAGAAGTTCAAAAGGAGATTGCAGCTCTATCAGTTCGTCTCCATGCATCGCTGGTTCGCAGCGGTCTCAATCGCCCTCGTTAATCGAAGCGCATAATGCTTACACTTGTTGAGGTTGTTGGCGTTCGAATAGAGATGCCATCAAACCAGCCGATCGTTCTCCTCAAAGAGGTGGAAGGTCGGACCTTCCTGCCCATCTGGGTGGGTGCGCAAGAGGCGAGCGCGATAGCTTTCGCTCAACAAGATATTCGTCCAGCTCGTCCGCTCACCCACGACCTGATTGTGAGTCTCCTCGATACAGTAGGGGCGACCCTCACCGCAGTCCACATCACCTCGATGGTTGATGGCATCTTCTACGCCGAGCTCCATCTACGTGATGAGTCAGGGGCGCTGCCGCCACTGAGCGCCCGCCCATCAGATGCGATCGCTATCGCCCTGCGCAGTAAGGCCAATATCCTCGTCGCTCACAATCTTCTGACCTCGATAGGTATCGAAATCCCTGAGCCGGGCGCAGGGGAGAGCGAGTCAGAGCTTGAAGCCTTCCGCGAATTTCTCGATCAGATCAACCCGGAGGATTTCGCCTAAGGGGGAGAAACCTTCAACCTCAAGTAGAGGTTTCGAGCGTGTCGCTCGCCGATGGCTAAGCCTCCCGAGCGTACGCTTATCCCACCCCCTGATCTCAAGGTTCGCTTTGAGACCCCATTGAAAGCGAGCCCCCTCTCGTGACAGAGCAAGAGCTACAGATTGGTTATCGCGGCGCTACTGCCTGCGCTGCCGCAGGTATTACATATCGACAACTTGATTACTGGGCGCGTACCGGTCTCGTTGAACCATCGATTCGCACCGCCGCAGGTTCTGGCTCTGCTCGCCTCTACGGTTTTCGTGACATCCTCGTATTAAAGATTGTGAAGCGCCTCCTCGATGCTGGCGTCTCACTTCAAAATATCCGTACTGCAGTCGATCACCTCCGCAACCGAGGTGTCACCGAGCTCGAACGAATCACCTTAATGAGCGATGGCGTATCAATCTACGAGTGCGGCAGCCCAGATGAGATTATCGATCTCCTCGCCGGAGGTCAGGGCGTCTTTGGAATCGCTGTTGGAAAGGTCTGGCATGAAGTTGAGGGCTCACTCTCAACCTTGGCTGGAGAGTTTAGCGGTGAAGCGATTGGTGGCGAAAGTAACGATGAACTCTCGCTCCGTCGAAAGGCGAAAGGCGCTTAACTCGCAATATATTGCACCCCAGTAGTTCTTACTCGGGGGAGTGTTGTGAGCCGTTCATTTGAAAATCGTCATATTGGTCCAACCCACTCCGACGAGTTAGCGATGTTGGCCGCGCTCGGCTACAAAGATCTCTCCTCGTTTATCTCAGATGTTGTCCCCGCAAATATAGCGATCAACGGCGTCATTGAAGGTGCGCTCGATAGCGGTCGAAGCGAGGTAGAGGTAATTTCTGAACTTCGATCCATCGCTGCCGAGAATAAGGTATTTCGTTCGCTCATTGGAACCGGTTACTACGGAACGATCGTGCCACCGGTTATTAAGCGAAACGTCTTGGAGAATCCCGCTTGGTACACGGCATACACGCCATATCAACCAGAGATCTCGCAAGGTCGCCTAGAAGCGCTCTTTGCATTTCAGACCATGGTCTGCGAGCTAACGGCTCTCGATATCTCAAATGCATCGATGCTCGATGAATCTACCGCCGCCGCCGAAGCGATGACTTTGGCGCGACGAGCTTCAAAGTTAAGTGATGACGCGGTCTTCTTAATTGAAGAGCATGTGCATCCTCAGACCAAAGCGGTAATTGCTACTCGAGCAAAGCCGCTTGGCATCAAGGTCGTAGAGATTGATTCCGGGCACGTTGTGCGCGATGGTTTTGATGGTGAATTCTTTGGCGCCTTACTGCAATATCCAGATACAACTGGCGAAGTGATTGATTACTCAGTTTTTGCAGAATATGCGCATAGCCGTGACGCGCTTGTAATTACTGCAACAGATCTCCTTGCGCTTACCCTGCTGAAGGCGCCAGGGGAGTGGGGAGCAGATATCGCGGTGGGCACATCGCAACGTTTCGGAGTTCCGATGGGCTTTGGTGGGCCGCACGCAGGTTTTCTTGCAGTTCGAACCGGGTTAGAACGTTCGATGCCTGGTCGCCTCGTAGGTCAAAGTATCGATGCGACTGGAAAGCCAGCTTTTCGATTGGCGTTGCAAACTCGCGAGCAACATATTCGTCGCGATAAAGCTACCTCAAATATCTGCACCGCCCAAGTTCTCTTGGCGAATATGAGCGCCTTCTATGCGATGTGGCATGGACCGGTTGGTCTTCGCGCAATTGCCGAGCGAGTTCGTAATTTTGCATCTCGACTTCATAGTGCAACAAAGTCAGAGCATGGAACTATCTTCGACACAGTTACCGTGACGGTTGAGGATGCTGCAACAGTTCATGCCGCTGCTCATACAAAGGGAATCAACTTCGCAATAGTCGATCAGACTCATGTTCGTATTTCGTTCGATGAGGAGACTACGGAGGAGCTCTTTGCTCAAGTACTAGAAATTCTCGGGGTCGAAGATGGTGCAGCCACAGAGATTCCGGCTCCATTTTTACGCACGAGCAAATACCTCACACACCCAGTCTTCAATACCAACCATAGCGAGACTGGCATGATGCGATATCTTCGCAATCTCTCCGATCGGGATTTAGCGCTAGATCGCACAATGATTCCACTCGGTTCGTGCACTATGAAACTTAATTCGGTCACCGAGATGGAGGCGGTCACCTGGCCAGAGTTCTCAGCGCTCCATCCATTTGCACCGATAGACCAGAGCCAAGGTTCGCGTAAGTTGATAGCGCAGCTGTCGAAGTGGTTGGTCTCGATTACCGGCTATGACGCGGTATCGCTCCAGCCAAATGCTGGTAGCCAAGGGGAGTTTGCCGGACTTCTCGCAATTCGCAACTATCACGACTCCCGTGGCGACCATGGGCGCAATATCTGCCTCATCCCATCGAGCGCACATGGCACCAACGCCGCCTCTGCGGTGATGGCTGGCATGAAGGTTGTGGTCATTGAGTGTGATGAGAATGGAAATGTCGCCATCGATGACATCAAGGCGAAGATTGCTGAACACTCAACTGCGTTAGCTGCGCTCATGATTACCTATCCATCTACCCATGGCGTCTTTGAGACGGCGGTGTCAGAGATCTGTGCTCTTATCCATGACGCTGGGGGACAGGTCTATGTCGATGGCGCAAATCTCAACGCTCTTGTCGGTGTTGCTCAACCAGGAAAGTTTGGCGCCGATGTCTCGCACCTCAATCTCCATAAGACCTTCGCCATTCCTCACGGCGGTGGTGGTCCTGGAGTTGGACCGGTAATTGTTCGTTCGCACCTTGCACCGTTCCTACCGAATCATCCGCTCGATGAGTTGGCAGGTCCGGCAACTGGCCCAGGACCAATCTCAGCTGCGCCTTACGGTTCAGCGAGCATCTTGCCGATCTCGTGGGCTTATATCCGCCTCCTTGGCGGCGCCGGACTGACCCACGCAACCCAAGTTGCAATCCTCTCTGCCAATTACATGGCAGCTCGGTTGGCTGATAGCTATCCAATTCTCTACACCGGCGCCAATGGTCGAGTGGCTCATGAGTGCATCCTCGATATTCGCGGCCTCACCAAAGATTCTGGCGTTACCGTCGATGATATTGCTAAGCGCCTCATGGATTATGGCTTCCACGCGCCTACGATGTCATTTCCCGTTGCTGGAACTTTGATGATTGAACCTACCGAATCTGAAGATATCGGTGAGATCGAACGCTTTATCGCGGCAATGATCGCCATTCGAGCCGAGATCCAGGAGATTATCGATGGCAAAGTTCCAGTTGAGGGCTCAGCTCTAAGAAATGCGCCGCACACTGCTCAAGCCGTTACCGCCTCTGAGTGGGGAAGAGCCTATTCTCGAGAGCAGGGAGGCTATCCAGCGCCGCTTGCGGGCTTTATTGAGGGCGAACTCATCGGTGCCAAGATGAAGTATTGGCCACCGGTTGCACGCATTGATGGAGCACATGGTGATCGCAACCTCATCTGCTCCTGCACGCCGCTCGACGACTACCGTTAAGAACTGTCCTGGGGGTGGGCCTTTTCAGGCTTACTTTACATAATGTAACTTATCGGCATTAGGTCTAACCGCGTGTTTAACGCCCCAGACGGTGGTCTGCCAGAGCGCCTCAATAACGATCGCCCGGTTCATCTTCGACTTCCCATTCTCGCGTTCGATAAATGTGATTGGAACTTCGATGAATTGTGCATCGAGATAGTTAAGCGCGATCACCATCTCAATTTGATAGCAATAACCATTGGCGACGAGATTGTCGATATTGAGTTGCTTAATGAGAGCTACTGGATAAATTCGAAATCCGCCGGTGAGATCTCGTAGTGGAATTCGCAGAACTCGCTGGGCATATCGGGTACCAGAGCGAGAGAGAAATTGGCGATATCGAGGCCAATTAACGACCGAACCGCCCGTCATCCACCGAGTGCCTAAGATGACTGACCCTGGATTCTCACCTGCTTCGGTTATGAGCTTTTCTAGGTCGGCAACTTGATGAGAACCATCGGCATCCATTGAGATGATGTGACTGTACTTATCTAAGTTCAGAATCTCTCTTATAGCCGCTCGATATGCGTTGCCTAGACCATCTTTCTTCACTCTTCGCAAGACCGATACCCAGGAAAGATTTAAGTTGTCGACAATATCTCCGGTCTTATCGGGTGAATTGTCGTCAATAACAATGACATCAAGCGCATATGTATTATGTAAAGTTGATAGTCGCTCTAAAAGCTCAACGATCGAATCTGATTCGTTATAGGTGGGAATCAAGATTACGAATTTCATCAACTCCTCCGTCGTTGAGCTATTGAAAGTAATAATGAGGATAAAATTACCAGTATAGGAGCCCATCCACCTAGGCGGTCAGAGATAGTTTCTCCATCTGAAAGTGCTACTAGTTGAGAGAGTGAGCCTCTCTCCCCCTCTACTAACTTCTCAATTACCTCTCCCCTTGGGTTGATAATTGCTGACGGACCTGTCGTGGAGACGCTCACAATTGATCGCTGATGTTCAATCGCTCGAATTCTGGTGATTGCCAATTGTTGCTCTCCCTCTGCAGTCCCGAAGAACGTTGCGCTATTGGTATGAACCAGGATTAGCTTCGAGCTCTGTGCGCTCTGTCGAAGGATGCCATCATTGAGGATCTCGTAACAGATGACGCTGGCAACATCTATCCCAGAAACCCGATGAGTGTTAAGCGAGTCTCCGGGCGTAAAGTCTCGAACCATATCGGTGTATGGAGATACCAACTCTGCCAACGGTCGTAGCGGAATAAATTCGCCAAAAGGCGTGAGATAGCGCTTCTCGTAGACGGTCTGTTCTGAACCGTCAAACTTGATAGTTACATTCTTTAAACCATTTCGTTCAATGACAGCTCCAGATATGAGCGGAACTTTCACCTCAGTAAAGAACTCATCAAGGAGCGTCTTCGCTTCGACATTGTTAAATGGATCAACATCGATGGCGTTCTCAGGCCAAACAAGTAGGTCATCGTCCGGGCGCGCTGTCGCTTTACTGACCTCTATATGCATCTTCATCACTTCTAGCGCGCGCTGATTAAAGTTGAGGCCCGGCTCCGGCACTCCCCCTTGTACAGCCCTCACCGATAACGTCGATGTAGATGGAGTCGATGAGATGAGGAATGGTGCAAGAACCAGAGCGATAAAAAGAATAGAGAACGTTGCTGGGTTTCGAGTGAGTATTGTTTGAGTAATCAATAAGGTTAAGAAGCTAAGTCCAGTGGCGCCTATAACTGCGACAAAATTGACCAAGGGTGAATCAATTTGGCTAAATGCGATGCGGGTCCAACCAAATCCGCCAAATGGAAATCGACTCTTGACCTCATCCATAAGAAGAAGCGCGAATATAAGGAGTGGAACGTTCTTGTACTTGGCAAGAAACGCTACCGGTATGAAGTAGAGCGCTTGGAGAATTGAAAGTAGAAGCCAGGGCAGAGAGCCTACATAACTACCGCTCCAATAGAGAATGATCGAATTTGCAAGAAAACCAAAGCTGAGTCCTACTAAGAATCTTCGCCGTGTGGTCAGTAGCGCCTTCATGAAGAGCGCATACCCAATGGGTGCAAGAAACCAGAGTCCAACGGGTTTAAAGCTCAGCGCAACAGCTAGAGCACCAATAAGGGTTTGAAGAGTTACCACCGTAGTGAAGAGATCAATCGGTCGACGCTAGCTCCTAGTCCGTACTCCTCTTTCATCTGATAGACGAGATCTAGGTTCTGCGCCTTGTGTGGGATTGCGATATCTAGTTGTGGCAGCGCAACATCTCGCGAGCAATTGACGAGGGTCGGTGCAATCGCCAAATAATCTACGCCAGCAATTATCTTCTTTGCCAGCGCTGGTGGAAGCGATGCATCTCCGGCGTGCGCTGCCTTAATGGCGCCATCAACTGTGGCGAAGTTATTTGCTATCAGCGCCGCGCCCTTCTCGCCTATCCCCTTTACGCCGGGTAGGCCATCGGAGGGGTCGCCTCTAAACATTGCGAAGAGCGCATACCTATCCCCCGGAATTCCGTACTTATCTGCCACCCACTTGGTATCAACAAGATCATGTTGCGAAATACCGCGAGCAAGATATACGACTTTGATATCTCGTTTATCATCAACTAATTGAAAGAGATCTCTATCTCCAGTGACAACTCTGATTGGACCCTTCTCGCGCGTTGCGAAAGTCGCCATCACATCATCTGCCTCGTAATCATCGACCCCGACCATCGGAATGCCCAGGGCATCGAGGAGATCCAAGAGAACTGGAATCTGAGGAGTAAGGGTCTCTGGCTCTTCCTCTTCCTCGCTATCGGCCTCAAGGCGATTGGCCTTGTAATCGGGAAAGAGCTCCACCCGCCACGATGGTCGCCAATCGCCCTCAATACAGGCAACTAAGCGATTGGGTGAATACATCGAGATAAGTCGAGCCGTCATATCAAGATAGCCACGTATCGCATTGACCGGCATACCTGAAGGCGATAACAGAGTATCTGGCATTCCATAATAAGCGCGATACCAGAGTGAGGCGCTATCTAAGAGCATAAGAGTCATAGTTCGCCCACCATATACGAGACCACTCCCCTGTCAATGCGCTTAATCGCCTCTTTGCATTGCGGACGCAGAGACTCCGAGGCACCTCCGATCTGTGTAAGGAGGTCGATCAGTTGCTTAATATTCCGAACAAAGTCGCCGACTGTCATATCACTGCCACGCAGTACGTGGCTGAGCGAATGACCGCTCGCCCATTTGTAAGAGGCGTAACAGAAGCCAAAGTCAGGTTCACGCTGTGTCTTAACTCCGAAATCCTCTTCGATATCCTCTAATTGTGACCAGATAGAGGTGATCGAGGCGAGGGCGGTAGCTACATTCTGGTGTGGAATCTTCGGTGCCAGGTTCTCGGAACCCCGACTCTCGTAGATGACCGACGAAACGACTGAGATCAACTCAGCTGGCGCGAGTTTATCGAGAATGCCTCTCCGGATGGTCTCGGTAAGAAGTAGATCCGACTCGGCGTAAATCTTCGCAAGAATCTTCCCTTGCTCGAGTGGCTTCTCACCTTCGATATAACCGAGATGGCCCAGCACATCACAAATGCGGTCGAAGGTCTTGGCAATTACGTGGGTTCGATTCTCTACGCGCTCTCGCAAACCGGCTGATTCTCGCTGCAATCGGGCGGCACGCTCTGCAAACCTCGCATGAGTCTCTCGATCATTACAAGAGTGGCACTCGTGTTGGCGAAGGCTTCGACGTAATCGATCGAGCTCATTCTCCATATGCTGTCGTTGGCGATTATCAAAGGTGCGTCGGCCATCGCGCTTGCTCAGCAATCGTTCGGTATCACGAATCTCCATTCGAATCGCCGCATACTCTTCAAAGTTGCCCAAGTGGCAGACCGCCGACTCGAGCTGCTCAGCAGCTGCCAAATCATTCTTTCGAATCTGCTTTACCAAGCCAACAACGGCGCGATCTGCCTGAAATTGAGCAAATGATGATTCAAGGCTGGTACGTGCTCGCTCACGACCAAAACGAGCAATGAGATTGATCGACATGTTGTATGAAGGTGCAAAAGATGAACGTAACGGATATGTTCGAGTTGATGCCAGACCTGCTGCTGTAGCCGAATCGACCGTTGGTGACCAGAGGACCACCGCGTTACCTTCAATATCAATGCCGCGACGACCGGCTCGGCCAGTCAGCTGCGTGTATTCGCCTGGAGTAATTGAGACGTGTCCCTCACCATTCCATTTGGTCAGCTTCTCAAGTACAACAGTGCGAGCGGGCATATTTATACCTAGCGCGAGGGTCTCTGTTGCAAAGACGGCTTTAACTAGACCCCGCTTAAAGAGATCTTCAACTGCAGCTTTAAAGCTCGGAAGAAGTCCTGCGTGGTGCGCAGCGATTCCTCGCTCAAGTGCAAGTAGCCAATCTCGATATCCGAGAACTTCAAGATCTTCCTCTGCGATATTCGTGGTGTACTGCGTTGCAGTGTTGACAATCTCAAGACGTTCTTCGGCGTTGGTGAGCTTGATACCTGCGTTGAGGCATTGCTTTACAGCGGCATCGCATCCCGCTCGAGAGAAGATGAAGGTAATTGCCGGTAAGAGATTCTCACGTTGGAGTTTATCGATCACCTCATCACGTGAAAGGCGCTCTTCATCGTTTCCAAATCGATCGCGACGATGTCTCGGCGTACGGACCCGCTTAAGCGCCTGTCGTTCTAACCCTAGAATCTCAGGATTTACCCGACCGGGTTCGCTGAAGAGATCTATCAATCGATTGCCGATCAGAACATGCTGATAGAGCGGAATTGGCCGCAGCTCACTTACGATGACATCAGTCTGACCACGAACCTCACCCAGCCACTCACCGAACTCTTCCGCATTACTGACTGTTGCCGAAAGAGAGATTACTTGAACGCTCTCCATGAGGTGAATGAGTACCTCTTCCCAAACGGCGCCGCGAAACTTATCAGCTAAATAATGAACCTCATCCATTACAACCGCGCCCAAGTTGAGCAAGGTAGATGAGTTGGCATAGAGCATGTTACGAAGAACTTCAGTTGTCATGACCATGATTTCGGCGTCAGAATTGATGTTTGTATCGCCAGTGAGTAGGCCCACCCGCTCTTCGCCGAAGCGCTCTACAAATTCATGAAATTTCTGATTCGAGAGCGCCTTGATCGGAGTTGTATAGAAACACTTCTTACCTTTTGCGAGAGAGCTAAATGCAGCGAACTCGCCGACGACAGTCTTTCCTGCGCCGGTGGGGGCAGCAACGAGGACTCCCCTGCCTTCCTCAACGGCGTGGCATGCGGCAATCTGAAAATCATCAAAACCAAAGCCAAATTGCGCGATAAAGTCATTGGTAAGTGGATGTGCTGAACGTTTCTTCGCCGCCGCGTAACGCTCAGCAGGTGTTGCTACAGCATCCATGTCAGTCCAGCCCCTTTAATGCACTCGGCTGAGATAGGTGCGGGACCGATGCGTTCTCCGTCTGCATATGCTACGGCACGGGCGCTGATTGTGACTTTATTGGCACGCATAGTGCGTACGGCAGGATGTTGCAGGTGTGATCCCGAATAAACCTTAGGAAATGTGCGAATAAATTCAATGGTGCTTACCGGCTCGAGAATCACAACGTCGAACAATCCATCATGGAGCTGTGCTTGCGGACAGATATTCATTCCACCGCCATACGACTTTCCGTTGCCTATAGCGACCAGCATTGCCTCGGTAGTGAAGGTGTGAGAGTCGCATGTGATCTCATATTCGATTGGCTTGAAACGAGGCAGTTCCATCGCAATCGCCAGGTTGTAACGCTGCGGCCCTTTAGGCCAAGTTAAGGAGTTCGCTCGCTCATTAACAACCGAGTCGAATCCAGTGGAGAGGATTGCACCAAACCACTCCGAATCAACATTTCCAAGGTCAATTCGTGAGGGTTCTTCGTGGATGACGCGCTCAAGAATCGCCGCGTAATTGTCGAGCGACCAACCCAGAGTCCTTACAAAATCATTCCCGGTTCCAGCTGGAATCACGGCGAAAGGAATATCTCTCGGTACGCAATGCTGTAGCGCGAGATGAGCTAACCCATCTCCCCCGACAGCGATCAATCCTGAGTAGATACCTCTATCCAACTCACTTGATATCTCACGCCCAAGCTCTTGCGCGGATGCGGCAGCGATTAATCTGTATTCAACCTTCTTCGCGTGTAAGTAAGAGGTGACTTCATGTCCGGCAGTTACGCCTTTTCCATTTCCAGAGTGCGGATTAACCGCTACCAGCCACATCGACAACCTGCAGAATCAATCTGTATTTATTGGTGCGGGGGCATCGATTGGCGCTGCTGGTGAGATGACGCCTTCGCCACCTTCGCTCGTTGCAAACTTTCGCGCTCTTCTTCGATCATTGAGCAACGCTATTCCCCCGGCCATGAAATAGAGTGAAATGAGTGGAACCGCGAGTGCGAGCATCGATAGTGGATCGGCGCTCGGAGTAAAGCCGGCGATAAAGAGAGTGATGCCAAAGATCCAAATACGCCACGGCCTGAGAATCGCCATGCCGCTCAAGAAACCAATTGCATTAAAGGTAACTAGAAATACCGGTAGTTCGAAAGCGATGCCGAAGAGGAGAATTACCCGCATGACAAAGTCGAGATAGTCATCGAACTTAACCAGGTTAGAGAGCGCGCTCGGAGTGAAGCCGAAGAGAACGCGAATCGCGACTGGAAGGATGTAGTAACCAAGAGTCGCGCCCGCTGCAAAGAATGGGGTTGCTGCGACGAAGAAGGCGACTGAGTTGCGCTTCTCTTTCCGATGGAGGGCCGGTGCAATAAATGCCCATAACTGATAGAGCCAGATTGGCGCCATCATGATGATTCCGGCTAAGAGCGCGACTTTAATCTGCAGATTAAGTGGGCCGAGCACGCCGTTGATGTAGAGCGAGCCACAACTCGCCGCTCCTTCTGCTTGCGCCTTCTTGAGATCGCAGACAGGTTCAGCCAACTTAGTGATTATCGGGTTGTAAAAACTCCAGCCAACGCCAAACCCCACCATGATTGCTAAGGTGGATTTAAAGAGTCTTCGGCGCAGCTCGCGTAGATGTTCGATAAGCGGCATGCGACCGCCGTCAGGCGTCGCCACGAGGATTACTTCTCTGGTGAGTCTTCGTTCTTGCCCTTGTTCTCAGGCTCGTCGCTCTTCATCTCTTTCATCTCTGACTTGAAGATACGCATTGAACGACCGAGAGAGCGAGCTGAATCAGGTAGGCGCTTTGCACCAAAGAGAACAGTCACAACGATGAGGAGAATGAGGATGTGGCTAGGCTCGCGTAGAAATGGCATTTCGATAGCTCCTTGAAGGTAAGGTGTAGGCAAACGTTAGCGCATAGCGGCTCGCTATGAGAGGTATAGGGCGAGAATTTTCTCACCTCGGAGGCGGATTTCCTCCCTAAATCCGACCGGGGCGACCACCTCCAAATCCGGAGCAACGGCCACCACCGCTCGATGGAGCCAATCGGTAGAGAAGACTTCGATCTCCGCCGACCCACCGTGGTCTAAGTCCTTGGATTGAAGGAGCTCAGCGACGGCCCGTCGGTTTCTCGTTGCCCGAACCTGAAAGCGTTGCCCGGTACTTCCATGTGGATCCCCCTCTGGCGCTGGCTTTGTAGATAGTGGCAAAGGAGTAACTCGCTCAACTCGATCCAATCTGAAGTTACGGTAATCATTAGCGCTCTGACAGAAGGCCGAGAGGTATGTAAATCCCTCTTCACTATAAAGGGAGAGCGGATCCACAACTCGAATGGAAACCTCATCACGACTAGGTGAAAGGTAAGCGATCTCCAAGCTATGCCGTGAAGCGATAGCGCTCTCAATTACAGAGCGGTGGTTACTTTCTGGGGCGTCATGTACCTCGATAACATCTCCAACGATGGACTTTAATTGCGCGACCAGTGAATCGATATTATCCAAAACCTCGCTTTGGTCAGCTGGGATTGACTCTCGAAGCAATTCAAGTCCTATGAGGAACGAGGAGATTTCGAGTCCAGTAAGCGCACGAGGAATATCTAGCGCATCATGATTATTAATCGATACAAATCCAGATTCGAAGAAAACTTCGATCAGTTCATAAGGCGTATAACCAGGAAGGCCACACATAGAGAGGGATGTAAGTTCGTTGGCCATTTCCTTCTCGCTAACGCCGAATTCGCGAGCAAGTTCTTTAAGCGAAACATGCGAATGGGTTGAGAGATAGGGCACGAGATCGAGCGCTCTAGATACCTCTTGAATAGGTCCGGTCAGCTTAGCCATGAATTGAAATCACCTCTCGCAATCGGGATATCAGTTCATTCCTTAAATCTTCAGGTGCAACGATTTCGGCATCAACGCCTAGCCAGAGAGTCTGCTGCAGAATCGTATTATGTGAGAAGTATTCGATTTCGAGTAAGTCCCACTCTGAATCCAATTCAGTGACCTGCCCACCTTTGCGGAGTGCATTTCCCCTACCTTTTCTCACCTTAATCTGGGCTACTTGCACCGCCGCCTTATTAGCAGCTTCGCTCTCTTGCACTCGAGAGAGATCGGGTTCAAATGCGTTGCTTGAAGAGGTGAGCAAAACTTGCGAGCTGAATCGGTCTAATCTAAAGGTGCGTATCTCATCTATATCGAGATCTCTTCCCGTGAGATACCAGTGACCAGATGAATTTGAGAGTCGATAAGGTTCGAGATTTCTTACCGTACTTGTAAGCTCTTGATTGAGGTATTCGAAGCGAACTCTTCGTCGCTCACTGACCGCTTCAATCAGATCAGGAAGTTGCTCGGGTATAGCTGGCGCGCTGAAATTTGAGGTCTCGATTGCATCGATATCGGACTCAATTCCTATAGACTTCAACTTTCGAAGACCGCTCTGCGCGGCCTCTCCAATTGCTGCCTCACGGAAGAGCTGAGCAGCTTGAGAGATAAGTGATAACTGCGTTGGATTGAGGCTCTTCAACTGGATTTCATAGTTCTCAGGCTTAATTCGATATCCGGCTTCATCCTCAAAGAGCGGGTCGAATGTACCAAGTTCAATTTTGATTCCTAGAGTGCGGAGATCATCTTTATCTCGCTCAAACATTCGATCTTTAGCTTCGGCATCTCCTGAGTAACCTGCGACGGTCGAGAAGATTTCTGATTTCGTTAAGTACCGCTTTGTCGCAAGGAGGGCGATAGTGAGATTTACTAGCCGCTCACTCTTCCGCGACACCGTATGCACCTTTAGCTGGCCGGCGACGGCGAGCGAGAACTTCAACTCCCGGAGCCATTCGACGACTCTGAATGAGAAAACCGGTGTGGCCAATCATTCGTTGTTGCGGCCGTACGGCAAGACCTTCATGGTGCCAACCACGAACAATCGTCTCCGAGCTCTCTGGCTCGGTGAAGTGGCCATCCTCTTTGAGCGCCTCGGCGGTAGCTGAAAGTTGAGTTGTGGTTGCAACATAGGCGAGGAAGACTCCCCCAGGTCGCAACACCTCTGCCGCCATCGCTACACACTCCCATGGCGCAAGCATGTCCAGGACAACGCGATCGAAGGTAGTTTCGAATTTCTGCTCTTGAACTGACCCGATATCTAATCGCCAACGCTCTGGCGCACCGCCGAAGTAATCCTCGACATTAGCCCTGGCATTCTTAGCAAAATCTTCGCGACGTTCAACGCTATGAACGAAGCCGCGCTCTCCAACCGCTCGTAGCAGTGAGAGCGTAAGCGCTCCGCTACCAACTCCCGCCTCTAAAACCTTCGCGCCAGGATAGATATCTGCGACGCCGACGATCATCGCCGCATCCTTGGGATAGACAATTGTCGCACCACGCGGCATCGAGAGAACGTAATCTGCGAGAAGCGGAATGAAGGCGGTGAATTTAAGTCCTGCAGTTGTGCTTACTACCGAACCTTCTGGCAGACCGATGAGATCGTCATGAACTATCCAGCCCTTGTGGGTATGCCACTCCTTACCTGGGGTAATGGTGAAGCTATAGAGCTTTCCCTTTGGATCGGTTAATTGAACGCGATCGCCAGCTTTGAAATAGCCGCTTCCCTCGCCTCGAACTGCCTCTGAAATATTGGACACGGGAGCATCTTAGGCGAGATATCTCTGGAAGAGAGGTCAAAGGCGGCTAAGGTCGCGATATGGAACAGTTGCGCCTCTCCCCTAGTCGAGTAAATGATTTCACCAACTGCCCACAACTCTACAAATACCGAGCTATCCTCAATCTTCCAGAAGAGATATCCCTCGATGCCGAACGCGGAAAACTTATCCACTCTGTCTTGGAAGATCTCTTTGAACTACCGAGAGGCGAACGTCGTACTGAGAACGCCTTGCAAATCTTGCCCGTCGCTTGGCAACGCCAACTTGAGGCCAAACCTGAGCTGGCCGCGATGGTCACTAGTCAGAATGAATGGATGGATAGAGCGGCCGCGCTCTTGCAGAGCTACTTCACCCTAGAAGATCCAACCGCCTTTGATTCCACTTATCGCGAGCTCCATTTAGAGAAGAACTTTACGGAGCAGATTTACCTCCATGGATATGTTGATCGTTTAGATATTGCGCCGACCGGTGAAGTCCGGATAGTCGACTACAAAACCGGAAAATCTCCGAAACCTGGCTGGGAAGAGAAAGCGCTCTTTCAGCTGCGTGTCTATGCGCTGCTTTATTGGCGCAACGAGGGCGTACTGCCCCGTCTTCTTCAGCTGCTCTATCTTGGTGATGGTAAAACTGTAAAGAGTTCTCCCACCGAGCGCGAGCTTGAGGCGACCGAACGAATTCTTCGTAATATCGGCGATGAGATTTTGACTGCGATTGATACCGATTTCTTTCCGCCAAAGAAGAGCCGGTTATGTGACTGGTGCTCCTTTAAGAGTATCTGCCCAGCACACAACTAATTGGCGTTGAAGTACTTCGCCTCTGGGTGGTGCACAATAATTGCCGAGGTCGATTGCTCGGGATGTAGTTGGAACTCCTCTGAGAGATGAACTCCAATCCGCTCCGGTTCCAACAATTGGCAGAGTTGAGTCTGCTGTTCGATATCAGGGCATGCCGGGTAGCCAAATGAGTAACGCGATCCTCGATATCCCTGATCTAAGATTCCCTGAAGATCTGGCGCATCCTTATCGCGAACAGAGAACTCTTCACGAACTCGTGCATGCCAATGTTCAGCGAGGGCCTCAGTAAGTTGAACCGATAGCCCGTGGAGCTCTAGATATTCGCGATAGTTATTTGCCTCAAATAACTTATTGGCCGCTTGGCTGACGGTATTTCCCATGGTGACAACATGGAAGGCGACAACATCGGTCTTTCCGGAATCTTTCGCCGCAAAGAAGTCGGCGATGCAGAGTCGGCGGTCGCGACGCTGACGAGGGAAAGAGAAGCGGAGCCGCTCTTGGCCCTTGAGCGGACCTTCGTGGTGCAAGATGATTAAATCGTTACCTTCACTCACGCATGGGAAGTATCCATACACAACAGCTGCCTCGAGCCATCCTTGTGATTGAACTTCATTGAGTAAGGCACGCAAGCGCGGCCGTCCCTCTTCTTCGACCATCCTCTCGTACTCGCCGCGAGCACCCTTGAGCCCCCATTGACCGACGAAGAGCGCTCTCTCGTCAAGCATGCCGACATAATCTGCAAGCGGAATTCCCTTGACGATCCGGGAGCCGAAGAATGGTGCGGTCGGAATATCTATATCAACTGCGACATCGCTGCGAGTTGTATCTGTAGTTTCTACGTCAGAGGTTCGGGTAGAACTCTTTACTCGCCGCTCTCGGAGAGCTGGCAAGGCGGCACCTGGTTCGCCGCGCTTAACCGCCATGATTGCATCCATCAATCTAAGACCTTCAAAGGCATCGCGCGCGTAACGAACTTCGCCTGGGAAGATAGCTGAAAGATCCTCTTCAACAAAGGCTCGAGTAAGCGCCGCACCACCTAGAACTATCGGCCACTTCTGATCTAATCCGCGGGCGGTAATCTCTTCGAGATTCTCTTTCATCACAACTGTGGATTTAACTAAAAGCCCGCTCATGCCGACTGCATCAACATCATTTTCGAGCGCAGCATCAATAATCTGATTTACCGTCTGTTTGATTCCGATATTGACAACGCGATAACCATTATTTGAAAGAATGATATCGACAAGATTCTTACCGATATCGTGGACATCGCCCTTAACGGTTGCGAGCAACATCGTTCCGCGACCGCCTTCATCGCTCTTCTCCATAAATGGCTCAAGATATGCAACCGCAGACTTCATTACCTCAGCGCTCTGTAAGACGAAGGGCAGCTGCATCTCGCCCTTACCGAACAATTCTCCGACAACTTTCATACCCTCTAGAAGATGGTCATTGATGATCGCAAGTGGCTTCATCCCCTGGCTCATCGCTGAATCTAAATCATCGTTGAGACCAACTTTCTCACCATCAATGATTCGACGCTGCAACCGCTCCTCAAGTGGGAGCGCTGCAAGCTCAGCGGCGCGCGTCTGTCGGGTTGCTGCAAGTTCAACGCCTTCAAAGAGCTGTAGAAATTCAGAGAGTGGATCGTAAGTACATTGATCGCCATCAAAGGTTCGGCGATCGTAGATAAGGTCGAGTGCAACTTCGAGCTGGCGCGGCTCAATACGTGCAATCGGCATAATTTTAGATGGATGCACGATGGCCGAGGTGAGACCCACTTGATAGCACTCGTGGAGGAATACTGAGTTGAGCACAACGCGAGCAGCCGGATTAAGACCGAAAGAGACGTTACTTACTCCCAAGGTGGTCTGTACCTGCGGATGGCGTCGCTTAAGCTCTCGAATAGCTTCAATTGTCTCTAGACCATCGCGACGTGTCTCCTCTTGTCCGGTGGCTATCGGGAAGGTGAGCGCATCAATCATGATGTCACCGATAGCTATCCCCCATTTACCTGTGAGATCTGCGATCAAACGCTCTGCTACGCGTAATTTCCACTCAGCGGTGCGGGCTTGGCCTTCCTCATCAATGGTGAGCGCAACCACTGCTGCACCATGTTCCTTTACTAATGGCATCATGCGCGCAAAGCGAGAAGATGGTCCATCGCCATCTTCATAATTAACTGAGTTGATAACGCAACGACCACCAAGAGCCTCTAGTCCTGCCTGAATAACCTGTGGCTCTGTTGAATCGAGCATGATAGGTAGCGTTGAAGCAGTTGCAAAACGTGATGCAATTTCATGCATATCTTTCGCCCCGTCGCGGCCAACGTAATCGACCGACAAATCCAAGAGATGGGCACCATCTCGTATTTGATCTCGAGCTATTTCGACACAGCTCTGCCAATCTTCAGCGACTAGCGCCTCTCTGAAAGCTTTTGATCCATTTGCGTTGGTGCGCTCACCGATGGCTAGATAAGTCTTATCTTGTTCGAACGGAACATATTGATAGAGCGAAGCGACGCCGGTTTCAGCGGAAATCTCGCGAACTTTGGCGGATTTACTATCAAGCTTTGCAACTACAGCCGCCAGATGTGCCGGGGTTGTGCCGCAACATCCGCCAATCAACGAAAGTCCGTAATCGGCGACAAAGGTATCGAGAGCTGTTGCAAGTTCATCTGGTGAGAGCGGGTAGCTCGCGCCATCTGGACCGAGGATCGGCAAGCCAGCGTTAGGCATTACCGAGATTTGTACGCGAGAGTTCTTAGCTAGATAACGAAGATGCTCCGACATCTCGGCCGGACCTGTTGCACAGTTGAGTCCAATCAAATCTATATCTAGTGGCTCAAGCGCGTTGAGCGCCGCACCGATTTCAGAGCCGAGCAACATAGTGCCGGTAGTTTCGACCGTTACCTGGGCTATCAAAACTATGTCACGATCTACCGATTGAATTGCAGCACGTGCGCCATTTACCGCCGCCTTGGCTTGGAGAAGATCTTGCGTAGTCTCAATGAGAAGTGCATCGGAGCCACCATCTATGAGGCCGCGAGATGCCACTTCGTATGCGCTCTTTAAATGGGCGTATGTTGTATGCCCCAATGTTGGCAACTTCGTACCTGGGCCAAGTGAGCCGAGTACAAAACGTGGCTTATCTGCCGTCGAGAAAGAATCAGCTGACTTTCGAGCAATCTCGGCACCGGCGCGGGCCAACTCATAGATTCGATCCTCGATGCCGTATTCGGCGAGGTTGGCCCAATTGGCGCCGAAGGTATTTGTCTCAATCGCGTCAACGCCAACTTCAAGATATGCATCATGAACAGATGCGACGACATCTGGACGAGTGATATTGAGAATCTCATTGCAACCTTCATGGCCTTGGAAATCCTCAAGTGAGGGGTTTGCCGCCTGCAGCATTGTTCCCATGGCGCCGTCTGCGATAACCACCCGGGTTGCCATCGCGGCACGGAGAAGTCCATCTCGTCTGCGGGGCTGGTTATTCGTCACGGAGAGGAGGTTACCGTAAGGTGAGGTCTGTGGAGATTCATGAGATTCCCTCCTTGCGCAACCCAATTATGGTGATTGCATTCGGAGGCTGGAGCGATGCTGGTGAAGCAGCTACCGGTGTTATTTCGCACCTCCTCTCGAATCTCAATGGCGAAATCAATCCGGATGAGTTCAATGCATCACTCATCGCAGAGGTAGATTCAGAGGATTATTACGATTTCCAGGTTAATCGGCCGCTCATCTACATCGATGGGTCGATGGTTCGCAGCTTAACCTGGCCGGGCGTTCAGATATTTGCTCAACGCAATCCTTATGGTGAGCGAGATTTCATCTTGATACGCGGAGTGGAACCATCGATGCGATGGCGCGCCTTCGCCCGCGAACTACTCGATTTCGCCGATGACTGTGAAGTTGAGCTTGTTATTACCCTCGGCTCAATGTTGGCCGATACTCCTCATACTCGAGCAATCCCAGTCTCTGGTACCGGCGCGCATCCAGATATCGCGGCTCGGCTTGGCGTTGAAGTAAGCAGATATGAGGGACCAACCGGAATCCTCGCAGTTATTCAAGATGGATGTGTCCGGCGCGGTATCGATGCGATCGCGCTATGGGGGGCGATACCTCACTATGCCAATATGTCGCCATCTCCTAAGGCAACGCTTGCCTTACTAAATGGGCTTGAAGATTTCTTGGAGATTAGTCTTCCACTCGGTGACTTACCCGATCTTTCAAAGCAATGGGAAGAGTCAGTAAATCAGCTTGTCAAAGAGGATTCTGACATTGAAGAATATATAAAAACGCTCGAAGAATCTAAAGATGCCAATGAACTTGGCGAGGAATCCGGCGAAGAACTAGCTCGTGAAGTTGAACGTTTCCTTCGCCGACAGAATAATTCAAACGAAAACTAGAGCGCGATACCTAAAAGAGAATCGAGCGCTCTTGATAGCTCGCCACCACTTCCACCAGTAGAGCCAGACTCGGATTCTTCGATCCAAACCTTGATCGCACTGAGCGCACGGACAGTATCTAGATTGTCCGCCAAGGCCGCTAGCACTTCGGAAATCACCGCATCAGTTGGCGCAACTTCCATCATTGATAACGCCCGTTGTAATCGATCTATCCAAACTTGCGATTTCTGAAGCAGTTCGCTGCTCCAAGACCTATCAGTTGAGTAATGGCTCTCCATAAGAGCCCAACGGATAGCCATTGGGCTCACTCCAGCCGATACCAATCGCGAGACGAAAACCAAATTTCCTAGAGACTTACTCATCTTCACGCCATCGAGGCCGATCATTCCAGCATGGACATAGTGGCTGGCAAACTCTCGCCCTTCGAGTATCTGTGCCTGAGCTGCAGACATCTCGTGGTGAGGGAAGATGAGATCGCTTCCTCCTCCTTGGATATCGATAGCTGTCTCGCTCTCGCGATCAGGCGCCAAGTAGTTAAGAGCTATTGCGCAACATTCGATATGCCAACCAGGGCGTCCGCTCCGCTGAGGCCCCTCCCACTCGGGTTCGCCATCTCGATGTGCCAACCATAGGAGAGCATCGAGCGGATCTCTCTTTCCCGGACGGTCAGGATCTCCACCTCGTTCCGCGAAAATCTTCATCATCTCTTCATGTAAAAGGTGGGAGCGTGAGCCAAATTTCGCATCTGAACGAACGGCGAAGTAGAGATCTTCGCCAACCAAGTATGTTGAGTCCTTTGCGGAGAGCTCTTTTATCGAGCCAACTACGAGTGACATCGCTTCTACGACGCCGATGTAGTGATCCGGTGGAATTACATGGAGATTGACCATATCCCCTTGGAAGAGATCGATCTGAGATTGCGCCAATTCTTGCCAGCTAACACCATCACGCGCAGCGCGCTCCAATAGCGGATCATCGATATCGGTAATGTTCTGGACATACCGGACTGAACTACCTTGCAATCTTAGATAGCGGTTGATGAGATCGAAGGTGAGATAGGTGGCAGCATGGCCGAGGTGAGTCGCGTCGTAAGGCGTAATGCCACAGACATAGATTCGGTAGAGATCCTTCTTCGCGACCGGTTTGATAGCGCGCGCAGCTGAGTCGTAGAGCGCTAAGTTGGGGGCGACAAATCTCTTATCGAGCGGCGGTATCGCCACGGTAGGCCACGATTTCATACGCTTAGAGTAACTCTTAGAACGGTGGCCACGGGATAGCTGGCCAATTCGGGTTTGGTTCTGGAAAACGCTTATCTTCAATTAACCGACTAATGCGAACAACGAGCGCTTGATATTCACTCCCGCTAATGAGAGATGTGAGTTCCGGGATTTCCTCGTTAAGTAAAACCGCTCGAAGGTGGCTTAGATTGGCAACATCTTGCGGAGTCAGCTCCTCACCAGACCACTGCCAAAGGACAGTTCGCAATTTATCTTCCTCATGAAAAGTGACTCCATGATCACAGATAAATAGGTGACCATGAATATCTGGGATCAGATGCCCGATCTTTCGGTCTGTGTTATTAATAACGGCGTCGAGAAGAGCGACTTTACGTAATTCCGGCGAACGTTGGCGAAAGTAAAGCTCGAGATCAATAGCTTCATCAATCTCAATCCACTCCTGAACCATCCCAGGACCAAATGGACCATCACGCAAAATGGTGGTTGGTATCAAATTAAATTCCAGCGTCTGATCTATGAGATATGCGGCTCGTTCTCGTGAAGCGAGATTCCCGCTCTGGAAATCCCACAGCGGACGCTCGCCAGCTATGGGCTTGTAAATCGCCCGCTTACTCTCTGAAGCGAGGGTCATAGTGACGAGGAGAGTTGCATTTGATGCATCAACGAGGCGACCTTCCACCTCTATCTCGGCCTCTTGTAAGAAAGTGAGTACGGAGTTCATCGTCGATACCCATTTGCTCGGGCGCATAGATGTCCCTGTGGGTCGATTGGAAAGGCGCAGAAAGGGCAGGGCTGACGGCCGGCAGCAACAACCAACTCAGCGCGATCGGCAAATGTTCGAGCTTGATCGACGCTAATAAATAGTCGAATAACGTCAATATCGTCGAAGTTCGAAAGCTCTATCTCTTGATCATCACCCAGGTCGAGCTCACGTAGGTCTATTTGGATAAGTGAAGAACCCTCATCGTAAAAGATAGCGATAGAACCTATTCGAAACTCATCCTCAAGTGGCATTTCGAGCGGGAGGAGATCTCGATTGAGAATCGGTTTCGGCACTAACGGATGAGAAAGACGAATCTCTTTCAGCATAAATAAGAGTCGCTCCCCCAAGGCTGCGACTTGAGATTTTTCGAGCGAGAGGGAGATCGTCTGGTAGCCACTTTGAAATTGAAGGTAAAAGGTGCGATCACCAGGCTGGCCAATCGTGCCACAAGTGAATCGAGAGAGATTTGTGAAACTTCTAATCATCTCTTGCCCAGCAAATCTTTAAGTGAAGATTTACTATTAGAAGAGAGCAAAGAGAACCGCCCCTTTTCTTCGGTGAAAACAGTAAAAGATGATGGAGAAATGTGAATTCCCTGGAAGTCATCTAACTTCATGCCTAGTAATTTAGCCGAAATCAACTTGATGACATCTGAGTGAGAAACGATTAAATGTGTTTTGTTGGATGACTTGGCAACCATATCGAGCACCGCTCGGTGAGAGCGGCGTTGTGCTGCTCTAAATGATTCTCCGCTTGGGAAAGTAACAGTAGATGGCGAATTCTGTACATCGCGCCACAATGGCTGCCGTCGAAGGTTCGATAACTTTCGTCCACTCCAGGTCCCAAAGTCGATCTCACTGATGGCGTCATTGATGGCCATCTCTACAAGAGACGAGGCATAACGTGATCGGAGCCATGGATCAATCGTGAGCTGGCATCGCTCTATCGGGCTAACGTGGAGATAATCGATCTGAGTTCGACCAATACGTTCGACCAAGTCCAAAGCTTGTCGTTTTCCGTTCGCTGAGAGACCGATACCTGGCAATCGTCCGGTGAGTAAATCCTTAGCATTGGCCTCTGAATGGCCATGCCTTAAGAAGATTAAGGTATTCATTGAACTCTCTACCTCCGGCTATCTTCTCAATTTAACGGCAACACGCGAAGAGAAGGCTACCCACTTATTGGTCTATCGTCTTGCTAAGGTCGCGCATATGCAGATGCGTAGAACCGGTAAGAGTGGCCTCTCAATTTCCCATCTCGGGCTGGGCACTATGACATGGGGTCGTGATTCCGATACGCATGAGGCGGCCGATCAATGTCGAGCGTTCATTGAGGCCGGCGGAAACTTTATCGATACCTCGCCAATCTATGGCGATGGTGATGCCGAGCGCGTAATCGGCGGAATGATTGGAACTCTCTTCAATCGTGACGAAGTAGTCATTGCTACCAAAGCTGGCATTCAATTGATTGATGGGGTTAAGAGAGTAAGCAATACTCGCCAATCTCTCATCGCCGATCTTGATAAATCTCTTACTCGCCTTGGAACCGACCATGTAGATCTCTGGCAACTTCATGGATGGGATGATGAGACCCCACTGGAAGATACGCTCTCTGCTCTGGATTATGCATATAGCAGCGGTAAAGCGCGATATGTTGGAATATCCAACTTTTCTGGTTGGCAGAGCGCACGTGCGATCACACTCCAAGAGTTACATAACATGAAGGCGCCGATTGTTTCTTTACAGAACGAGTATTCACTTCTCAATCGCCAGGTTGAAAGAGAGGTACTTCCTTGTGCCGACAATCTTGATGTTGGTTTTCTAGCTTGGGCTCCGCTTGGCCGAGGAGTCCTGACCGGAAAATACCGTCGAGGCATTCCAAGTGATTCCCGCGCCGCCGCTCCTCACTTTGTAAAACATGTAGAACCGTATCTCAATGATCACAGCGGAAGAATTGTCGAGGCGGTATCGGTGGCAGCGGAAGGTTTGGGTTTTGCTCCTCTAGAAGTCGCCCTTGCCTGGGTTCGAGACAATCCATCTGTCACATCTGCAATTGTCGGAGCTCGTACCGGCGCGCAGATGCGCGGTATCTTAAAGACGGAGGAGATTACTCTTCCGCCGACCATCCGGCAGGTGTTAGACGAGGTTTCAACAATTCTCTAGGAAGTTATTGAGAACCTTTGCGCCAAAGTGAAGTCCATCGATCGGAACTCGCTCATCTACTCCATGAAACAAGGCCATAAAGTCGAGCTCTGGTGAGAGTCTGAGTGGGCTAAAGCCATACCCAACTATCCCGAGTTCAGAGAGCGCTTTATTGTCGGTACCACCGCTCATCAAATATGGAACTGGAACGCCTTCTGGGTCTTCGGTGAGCAACGCGTTACACATCGCTTCAACAAGTGGGCCACCGAACTCAACCTCGAGCGAGATATCGTGAGTGATTGTCTCAATCTTTATATCGTCACCAACGATTTCACGAATGGTCTGGTTGAGCTCCTCTTCATACCCGGGAAGGAAACGACCATCGATCGTTGCACTTGCGCTACCTGGAATGACGTTAGCTTTATAACCTGCCTCGAGGAGTGTTGGATTTGCAGTGTTCTGAAGAGTCGCTCCGATCATCCGCGCGGTAGGACCAATCTCCTTGAGAAGTGGTCGAAGGTCTGACTCGTCGTAAGGCTTACCGGTAGCTTCTGAAATCTTCTTAAAAAGGGTCTTAACTGTCTCGGTATATCGCTGTGGCCATTGATAACGGCCGATCTTTGCAACTGCTTCAGAGAGCGACGTTAGGGCATTCTCATCGTTCATCATCGAACCATGACCGGCGCGACCTTCTGCAGTGAGTTTCATCCAATGGATGCCCTTCTGGGCAGCTTCTACAAAATAGAGGCGCTTATCATTACCAACAGTTACTGAGAATCCACCAACCTCCGAGATTGCTTCGCTACAGCCAGCGAAAACCTCTGGATGGTTCGCTGTCATAAATCGTGATCCGAAGGTGCTTCCCGCCTCCTCATCAGCGAAGAATGCAAGAACTATCTTGCGTGGTGGTTTATATCCAGAGCGCGCCCAACGGCGAACGATTGCCAGGATCATCGCATCCATATTCTTCATATCAACTGCGCCGCGACCCCAGATCATTCCATCCTTAATTAAGCCGGCAAATGGATCGACGCTCCAGTCATCTGCATTCGCTGGCACAACATCAAGGTGGCCATGAACAACTAAACCTGGTCGAGTCGAATCGGCACCTTCGATCTCAGCGATAACGTTGCATCTATTTGGCGCTGATTCGTAGATTCGAGCAGAGATTCCGACCTCGGCTAGCGATGCAACTACATAGTCAGCTACCGCTTTCTCATCTCCCTTTCCCTCTCCGAAATTGACTGAAGGGATGCGGATAAGGTCTTGGCAGATTGAGACCGTCTCATCAAGGAGGCTCTGGATATCGTTAATCATGGCGGCATTCTCCCCCACTTTCATCGCTTTTGCGTGAGCCAGCCAGCATTGCTATCCTGTGGCAGTAAATTCGACCCCATCACCCAGGAGCGCTACAGAGCGTCTTCGGTTTGTGGCGGGGACACTCGTCCGGGTGGCGGAATTGGCAGACGCGCTAGCTTGAGGTGCTAGTTCTCGCAAGGGATTAGGGGTTCAAGTCCCCTTTCGGACACAGAAATGAGTTGAGGCATGGAGCTATCTCAGGCGTGGTCGCTAATTCGTACCGTTCCCGATTTTCCAGCGCCCGGTATTCGCTTCCTCGATATCACTCCGCTCCTCCGTGAGGGGCAAGCGCTCAGATATGTGGCGGCCAAAATGGCAGATGCCAGATCTCCATATTCACATGTAGTCGGAGTTGAGGCGCGCGGTTTTATCCTAGGCGCGGCGATGGCGATCGAACGGGGCGTTGGCTTTGTTCCGCTCCGTAAGGCGGGAAAACTCCCCTACCAAACTATCCAGAGAAGTTACGGCCTTGAATATGGCGATGATGTGATTGAGGCCCACATCGATGCACTTACCGCTGATGACAGCGTCATTATCGTAGACGATGTTCTGGCAACTGGCGGAACGCTTATTGCAGCTATTGAATTGATTCGGCAGTTAGGCGCAAAGATTTCAGAGGTAGTTGTCCTGATTGAAATTACTGAACTAGGAGGAAGAGCAAAGATTGCCGCGCTCTATCCTGAGATCGAGATTCGAACACTTTTTAGCGCGTAATTCGCGTAGAAGATGACAAGATAACGCCATGGCCGAACTCATTTATTACTGCGGAACCATGGATAGCGGAAAATCAACGCTCGCCCTTCAGACCGCACACAACCATCAGAGCCGAGGTCGTGGTGGAGTTATCTTTACCAATCAAGATCGGGCGGGCTCTGGAGTGATCTCCTCTAGACTTGGCTTGCAGAGCGCGGCAATTGAAGTTACCCCTGGTTTCGATATCCATCGCTACGTTGTAGATAAATTGTCGCTTGGCGATCGAATTGATTACATCATCTGTGATGAAGCGCAGTTCTATCAACCTGAACAGATCGACCAGTTGGCAAAGATTGTTGATGGCTTAGGTATCGATGTCTATGCATTCGGTATTCTCGCCGATTTTCGTACCAAGTTATTTCCTGGATCTGCTCGTCTCGTTGAACTCGCCGACCGAGTGAATACGCTCCAAGTCGAAGCTCTATGCTGGTGTGGCGCCCGTGCAACACATAATGCGCGAACAATTAATGGAGTTATGGTTACCGAGGGCGAGCAAGTTGTAGTTGGTGATGTTTCAAAGAGCGATGAAGTTGCATATGAAGTTCTCTGTCGTCGCCACCATATGCGCCAAGTAACTGCGCGCGCCTCTCGAGCTGGACATATCTCTACAGATCCGCTTCCCTTTACAGAGTAGCTTACTTCCTTAAAGAGCGTGAGCTATGGTGGCGATAATCGGTGCCAGAAAGAGTGCAGGGAGAAGATTGCCTACCGCGATCTTCTTGATGTCCAGTAAGCGAAGGCCGATTCCGATAAGCATCAAGCCGCCACAGATCGTCATCGCATCTATCTGATACGGCTCAAGCACATTTCCAGCGATGAGTCCGATGAGCGTCCAGCCACCTTGATATATACCGAGCGGAATGATCGAGGCGGCTACTCCCCACCCCAAAGTGGAGGCGAACGCCATAGCGGCGAAAAAGTCGAGCGATGATTTGAGAAGAAGTTGATCGATACCTCGGGACATGCCATCGCTAATGGAGCCAAGAATTGCCAACGGACCAATGAGGAAGAGAAGTGATGCGCTCACAAACCCCTCAACAAAGGGGCTCTCCTCTGAAGCGCGAAACTTTCTGCGAAGATTTTCGCCAAATGAATCGAGTCGAGTCTCTAGCGAGAGCGCATTTCCAATCAGACCACCGAGCAACATCGTAAGCAGTATCGCCAACAATGGGGCGCCTTGCGGGAGAGAGTCATTGAAACTCTTCGACCAGAGCGGGATAAGAGCGCTGACTGCGCCCAAAAGTGTAATGAGACCTAGAACATCCGTGATCAACCGTTGCGCCGGCGCCTTAAGACGCGCACCGGCGGCGATTCCGATGGTCGCACCTACGATAATTGCACCGAGATTGATTGCAGTTCCGAGGCCGATAAACATTGCCCCACTATAGACTTCGAGGGTGAACTTTTCAGCGATTAAAGTATTTCTTGCTCCACATAAAACGATTCCACACACTCCGTGGCGCGCAGAACATCGCTGGCAACTCTCATTGAGTCGAGTAGCCGTTCTTTGGTTTGGCTTGGCGATATTTGGTCTTGGCGACGCGCTTTTAATTCAAGGCGATATCGGTAATGCGCCATGGACCGTCTTTGCACAAGGGCTTTCGTTGAAAACTGACCTACCGATCGGGGTAACTACCTTAATTATCTCGGTCGCTGTTCTCTTGATCTGGATTCCACTGAAAGAACGTCCCGGTTTTGGAACGCTCTCAAATATCCTTCTTATTGCTAGCTTTATTGAGGTTGGAATCCATATCTTCCCTAAGGCTCACAACTTTGCCATCGGCACTGGATATTCACTGCTGGGAATTGCCTTGGTGGGGGTGGGTTCTGCTCTCTACATCACCTGTGGCTTGGGGCCCGGGCCTCGAGATGGGGCTATGACTGGTATCCATCAGGCGACCGGGGTGCGAGTGGGTCGGGTTCGGTTGGGTATTGAGGTCAGCGTTCTTATCGTTGGCGCCCTCTTAGGCGGGCGAGTAGGCCTCGGAACGCTCCTCTTTGCCGCGCTGATCGGCAATTCGATGGCGATTTCCCTCGGTGTTCTGGCGCGTCTGACTACTCGGTAACTCCCCCACCTTTTAAACTGGCGCTCTCCCTCGGTCTGTGAGCCGTCATTTCGCACGGGGTCGCAAACACCCCCGTTAACAAAATCAGGAAGGTCCGTAATGCTAGATAGCTTCTTTAAAATCTCTGAACGTGGCTCCACGGTAGGTCGTGAAGTTCGTGGCGGTCTCGTCACGTTCTTCACCATGGCCTATATCGTGGTTCTCAATCCACTTATCATCGGTTACACACCGGATAAGTACGGCAACTTTATCGGCGGTACAAAAGAGCCTCAGATCGCTCTCATCGCCGCTGCAACTGCGCTCGTCGCTGGCGTTCTCACCATCCTCATGGGTGTGGTTGGACGTTACCCATTGGCTCTGGCTACCGGCCTCGGTCTCAATACCTTCGTTGCCGTTGTCATCGCAAAGCAGATGTCTTGGGCCGATGCCATGGGACTTATCGTCCTCGAAGGTTTGATCATCACCGTACTTGTTCTCACCGGTTTCCGCACCGCAGTCTTTAAGGCAGTTCCTAGCCAACTTAAGATTGCTATCTCAGTAGGTATCGGACTCTTTATCGCCCTCATCGGCCTCGTCGATGCCGGCTTCGTCCGTAAGACTCCAGGCACTGGTCCAGTTCCAGTAACGCTCGGTTACGACGGACAGCTCGTTGGTTGGCCGGTCATTATCTTCGCGCTCGGTCTCTTCTTGATGATCGCGCTCATGGTGAAGAAGACCAAGGGAGCCCTCCTTATCGGTATCGCGGTCGCAACTGTCACCGCAGTTATCGCAGAGAAGGCATTTAAGATCGGTCCTAACTTCATCCCTGGTGGAAATGCCGATGGTTCTAACTTCGTCAATCCAAAGGGTTGGGGTCTCAATGTGCCAGCGCTTCCAGATACCGTAGTTGCTACTCCAGATTTCAGCCTCTTGGGTCAGTTCAGTCTTTTTGGCGGATTCTCTGAGATCAGCATCATCGCGGCATCACTTCTGGTCTTTACCCTTCTACTCTCAGACTTCTTCGACACCGTTGGAACAGTCACAGCTATTGGACACGAGGGTGGTCTCATCGATAAGGATGGAAACATTCCTTACAACGAGCAGATTCTCCTCGTCGACTCAATCGCGGCAGTTGCTGGTGGAGCAGCAAGCATCTCTTCAAACACCAGCTACATCGAATCAGCTTCTGGTGTTGGTGAAGGTGCTCGCACAGGGCTTGCATCGGTAGTTACTGGTGTCTGCTTCCTCCTCACCACCCTCCTCGCCCCGCTGGTAGCGATGATTCCTTACGAGGCTGCCACTCCGGCGCTTATCGTTGTTGGTTTCTTAATGATGACTCAGATCAGCGGTATCGACTGGGCTGATTATGGAATTGCGATTCCAGCGTTCCTCACCATCATCTTGATGCCATTTACATACAACATCACCGTTGGTATCGGAGCAGGCTTTATTACTCACGTAGTAATCCGCGCTATCCAAGGACGACGCAAGGAGATTCACCCACTACTCCTCTTGGTAGCTGGTCTCTTTGTTGTTTACTTCCTGCAGTCACCAATTGATACCTGGGTCGGTTAATCTCTCACCTAGAAAAAGCTCAAGAACAAAGGCCCCGTCAGAGATTGACGGGGCATTTGTTTTGCCCAAAACTAAGAGAGCTGCCAATCGATAGCTACTTCGCCACGATCGAGAAGAATTTGATTTACCTGAGAGAATGGCTTAGAGCCGAAGAATCCTCGGTGAGCCGAGAGCGGACTCGGATGGGCCGATTGAATAGCGACAGTGAAGAGTGGTGCAAGTTCTTGCGCATGACGTCCCCAGAGAAGGCCAATGACTTTGTCGCCACCGAGTGCTCGAGCGATATCAAAGGTCAGCTCTCCCCACCCCTCTTGGCTATGAGCATTTCGATCACCGGCAATCGTGGTGAGAGTTCGATTAAGAAGTAAGACGCCCTGACCGAACCAGGGAGTGAGATCAGGTGTCGTA
>JACCDW010745248.1_pt1 | contig 48641 bp, 35 predicted proteins | sample 7449781 | NCBI WGS metagenome assembly JACCDW01 (sample SAMN15323449, study PRJNA562643) | freshwater metagenome | isolation source: river surface water | place: USA:Blue River Watershed | collected 2017-08-18
AGGTGATGACATCGCCGTCCTTGATCGTCACCACATCTCCCACCTTGCTGATGCCGCTCACATTGGTGCCCGCACTGGCCTCGTTGCTGCAACTCACGCTGCTGGTGTACTGGCTCAGATTGGTGGTGCCGGCCGCCAGCTGTTCAATCGTGTGGTTGCCCCAATTGGCGGTTTGCACACCCGTGTCTCCTGTACCCAGATCCACACCGCTGCCCGAGCCCGTGGTGGTCTTGGACACCAGGGCCTTGCCGGTCTGCAGTTGCACGGTGAACTGGTCATTGGCATTGATCCGGTTGCCACCCATCACCGAGCGCACACGCATGGCGCTTTGTCCATACGAAGCAAAGCACTGGAAGGCCGAGCCCGCGCGCACATTTGCAGCGGGAATGGTCAGCTTGTAGGCGCCCCAAATGTTGCCCGAAGCCGTGCTAAGGGCGCCTGTCGGGTTGCCGGTGTTGGCCGCATTGTTGTCCTGGCAGTACGCGCTGCCGATGTACCAACCTGCAGGGGCAGTGAGCTGGACATCGGTGGCCACACCGACGTTCGACAAGGTGAAGGCCGACGAGTTGACGCCTGGCGGCCAGCCCTTGACGGTGCTGCTCAAGGTGGGGCTACCCACCCCATTGGTACCGCTGTAGCTGAAGCTCCAGGGCCCCGTGGTCGAGAGGTTATTGCTCACGGCCTGGTTGATGAACAGCGTGGCCGGCTTGGGCGTGTTCGTGATCGTGCAGGTGATGACGTCACCGTCCTTGGTGGTGAAGGTGTCGCCCAGCTTGGCCACTGCACTGACATCGGTACCGGCCGTGGCCATGTTGCTGCAGCTCACCGTCGAGCTGTATTGACTCAGCGACGAGCTGCTGCCCGTGGCCATGGTCTGCTCGATGGTGTGTGGCCCCCAGTTGAAGGTGCGCCAGCCCGAATCACCTGCGCCCAGCGTCGCCCCCGTGCCGTTCGTCGTGGTGCTGATGTTCGCGGAAGGATCCGTCACCTTGGCTGTGAATTGGTCGGCATCGTTGATGCGCGATCCCACCAGGCGGGTGATCAGCCGCACCCCGCTGACGCTGTAGCCCACCTGGCACTGAAAAACCGATCCATTGCGCACATTGGCCGCCGGGATGGTCAGCACATAAGGCCCCCAGGTACTGCCCGAGGCCGTGGCCAGGTTGCCCGTGGGGTTGCCTGTGACCGCCGCATTGGTGTCCGTGCAACTGGCCAGGTTCACATACCAGCCGGGGGAGACCGGCACATTGACCACTGTGGCCGTGCCCGCCGCACTCAGGACGTAGCTGGCCGAATTGACCGCACCCGCCTGGCCCACGGCGTTGTTGCTCAGCGTGGGACTGCCCACGCCGTTGCTACCGGTGTAGGAGAAAGGCCAGGGCCCTGGGCTGCTCACATTGCTGCTGATGACCTGCTGAATGGACAGCCGTGGCATGGGCGTGTTCGTGATCGTGCAGGTGATGACGTCACCATCCTTGGAGCTGAAGGTGTCGCCGATCTTGCTGATGGCACTGACATTGGTGCCGGCCGTGGCCATGTTGCTGCAGCTCACCGAGGTGGTGTATTGGCTCAGAGCGGAAGTGCTGCCCGACGTCATCACCTGCTGGAGGGTGTGCGCACCCCAGTTGAAGGTGCGCCAACCGCTGTCCCCCCCGCCCACGCTCGTTCCTGTGCCGGTGGTGGTGGTGCTGACGTTGACCGCAGCATCGGTCACGGTGGCGGTGAATTGGTCGCTGTCATCGAGGCGCGCCGCAGCCATCACCGTGATCAGGCGCAAGGCACTCACGCTGTAAACCACTTGGCACTGGAATGCCGAACCCCCGCGAACATTGGCCGCCGGAATGCTGAGCACAAAAGGCCCCCAGGTGCTGCCTGAGGCCGTGGCCAGGTTGCCCGTGGGGTTGCCCGTGGTCGCCGCGTTGCTGTCCGTACAGCTGGCCGAGGCAACGTACCAGCCCGGTTTGACCGGCACATTGAGTGTGGTCGCGGTCTCTGTGGCACTGAGTGTGTACGTCGGGGAATTGACCATCCCCGACGTGCCCGTGGCCGTGTTGCTCAGCGTCGGGCTGCCCACGCCGTTGGTGCCCGTGTATAAAAAAGGCCAGGGGCCTGGGCTGGTGACCGTGCCGTTGATCGCTTGAGCGATATTGAGCTGAGCCACGTTGGGGCTTACCGGGTTGGTCGTGCTGCCCTGGCAAACACCTGCGGTTGCACAGTTGACCGACTCCACATTGACGACTTGCGCCGTGTTGGTAACGGAACTGGCTGTCGTGCTGGAAACATTCACGGGAACCTTGATGAGCACCGTGCCCACAGGTGCTCCCGCTGAGATATAACAACGTGAGCCCAAATTGGTCGAACCTGCCCCCAGACACCCCAGCAATGTCCCCCCCGTGGCGGTGACTGGCCCAGCGATGGTCATGCCCGCCGGCAAGGTGTCGGTGACAACCGTCCTGACTGTTGTAGGTCCACCCGTGATGGTCACCGCAATGGTGTAGTACTGGTCCGTAGCGCCAATTCTGAGAGTGGATGGGGTGGCAGATTTCGTGACAGTCAGCCTGGTCGTGAGCAGTTTTTGGCCAAAAAAAGTGAACACCCCTTCGCGGTTGCCTGTTCCGTTGTCCTCAAATCCCACCTCGCATGCGCCGTCGATGTTGCGCGGATTCCAAGGCGTGGGAGCTGAACCGCCCAAGAAATTCGCCCCCAAGGTGATCGAACTGGGCTTGATAAAAGAGACCGACCCACTGTAACAATTCGAGCCCACCACTTGCCCGTTGGCCGTCACCTGCCACTGGAGTGACGCAGTACCACAACTCTCTGTTGTGAATTGAACCCGGACCCGATCGTATCCAGACCAACTGTAGGGACTGCAAATGCGGGTTTCAGGACCATAGGTTTGCGCCAGGGCCGAGCTGGCAACGGTCCACAGCAGCACCCAAGCGGTGACAGATGCAAGACGACGTGTGGTTTTTAAAAACCACACTGAAAATTGCCGAGTGAAGGTGTCTTGCATTTTTGGAAATTTCCAGGCATTGATGCTGGGCATGTAGGTTGGGGTGCTCACTGCCCCATTGGTTTGTTGATGCCCAGCTTGACTTCATCAAACTTGACCCTCATGCGCAAATACAGGCCTTTGTTGGTGTACTCGCCCGCCGTCAGGTCGCGGTCTGAAAGACCTGTGAAGTTATAACCGAGCGACATCCAAAAATCCTTCATGGCCTGGTAGCCCAACTCGACGCCCCATGAGCGCTGCAAGCTGCCCGCGCTGCGCATCAGGCTGGCCTGAATGCCCCAATCCCAGTCGGCATTGATGTCCTGGATCCAGCGGCCCGAAATCAGCTGGGCCGAGTAGTCGCTGGAGATGCCTGCATCGCTCAAGCTGGCGCGCTTGGCCGCCAGACGGCCGGAGAAGTATTGGCCTCGGCGTGGATTGACGTTCAGGTGCAGCGAGAGGATATCGGCCACATAGTCACCGTTGCTGATGCCGGCGGTGCCAAAGGCGTTGCCGCTGATCGTCCCGGGCGAAACCGAGCCCGCACCGATGGCGTGCTCGGTCTTGTGCTCGAATCTGCCCAGCAGGTTCCAGATGTCTTGGCCTGCGGGGCGGTAGGCCAGACCGATCTGGTTGCGGCTCAGGGTGCGCTCATTGCCCGCTTGCGTGCCGGCACCGGTGCTGGCGTTGTAGATGTTACGGGTGAGGAAAGTCCAGTCCTGGTCGATCCGGATACCCAGGCCGAAGCTGGCCAGCACGGTCTTGGCATCCCTGCCGTCTCTGCCTTCCAGGACGCCACTGCCACGCACGCCGTCGTTGGCGTATTCCAGGCCGGTGATGATGGCGGTGGAATCCCCCTGCCCCACGGGTGTGCCCGTGGACGATCCCACGGCTTTGGTTTTTTCCACACCCAAGGTGGTGCGCCAGTGCTCGTCGAGCTTGAACATGTTGCGCACGCCGGTGGCAGCCTGGGCGGCACGGCCTGTGCTGGCATCGGCCAGGCGGTATTCATTGAACACACGGCCGCCCTCCATGTAGTTGCTTTCGACGCCGAAGATGCCCACATTGCGCGTGGTCGAGAGTGCGCTCTGCGCGTAAAGGCTCGAATCGAATTCGTAGCGACCATACAGGCGTGACTTGTCGGACAGGGCGTATTGGCCACCGACCGCCGCCACGCGGCCCTTGTTGTCGGCAGCAATGCTTTGCTCGACTTCGCCAAACACCTGGGCTTGCGGCACATCGGGCACATTGGCCGTGACCTTGGCGCGCACGGTTTTGATTTCAGACAAGCCAGCGTCAGCAGCGGCCACGTTGGCAGCGGCCCCCAAGGGGGTGACCGAGTTGCCCACTTGGCCGCCCGTCGCGCCCGCCCCCGTGGTCGAGACCGAGCCATAGCTGAACAAGGAACTGGCCTGGGTGCCACCACCGCTGGCGTAGCGCACGCCCACTTCACCAGTCACCTGATCACTGAGTTTCTTGAGCACGCCCAGGCTGGCACTTTGCCGGGTGCTGCCCGTGTTGTCGTCCTGGCTGTGCGAGACCTCACCGCGAATGGCGGTGGTTTTGTCAATGCGGTATTCGCCACGGGCATTGGTTTCGGTGCGACCTGCGGCGAAACCGGCATCGGGGTTGTCAAATTGCCGATCCGAGGCCACCACCTGCGCCGATGCGCCCCACTGCTCGTTTTCATGGCGAATCTCTGCCCGCACCGCTTGACCTTCGCCCTTGAGGTCCGATCGGGTGTTGACCCACTCTGCGGCCACGGCCGTGTTGGCGTCCAGGCGGGCCAGAGCGGTCACAGCCGTGAGATCGCGCTTGGCCTCGGGGTTCTGATCGGTGTTGGCAATCACGCCCACTTGCAGCTTGTCGTTGACCTTGACCTGCGCATCCACACCAGCCACGGTGTACTTGTCACCGCCGCCGTCGACCTCATAAGTCACCCGCACCGATTGAGGATTCAACTCGGGGCTGATCGAAGGAATGGCGCGTGTGAACAGCAGACGGCGCGACAGCGGCTCGAAGGTGTAGTCCACAAAGCGCACCATGCTGGTTTTGGACAAGATCACATTGGGCTGGTTGCGGTCACGCACCACGATCTCGACCTGCTCGCTGTTGACCAGCACATCGCCACCGCCACCGGCCAGGTAGTAAGGGCCAGAAGTGCCGTTGGAGGGGAATTCCTCCACCTGCTTTTTCTGCGATGTACGCGACACATAACTGGTCACGCGCGCGTCTTCGGTGTGGTGGACGTTTTTGACGCCGGTGAGCGTGCGGTTGACCTGGCTGAGACGGCGCACTTCCTGGCTGCTGGCGGTGGTGAAATCGCCATACAGCAAGTAGGAGCGGTCCTTGTCGATGCGCACATACAGGCGCTCAGAACTTTGCGCGTCATAGCCCTTGCCCGAGGCATCACCATAGACCGGGTAGAACTCGTCAGGACGGATCTCGCGGAACAGACGTTCCTTGTTCGATTTGGCGGTGTCCAGCGCAGCCGTCAATAAATACTCGCCCTTGACCGCGCCTTTGAGGAAGAAGGCCGCACGGCCACCAGCGCGGTTGTTGTTGCTGTCGCCAGACAGAGAGGTCAACTCTTTTTCGAAGGCCGCAGCAGCAGGGGCCTGATCCAAAGCCAGCGCACCCCGCTTGGACAGATCGAGCGTGCCTTCGACCACACCCACAGCGATCATCGGGCGCAGCTCGGGCAGCAGCGTCAGGCGCGCTTCCTTGACAAAGCTGGAGGCGCTGACACGCACCCGCATATCGCCCGGCACACCCGGCGGAATGACGTGAAACACGCCCTGCCCACCCTCCAGGAAAACCTGCAGGCCAGGCTCCTGGGGGTTGAGGTCAGTTTCTGCCCAACTGCCCAGATCGGTTTCCAGCGTGAGCTGGGTGCGGGCAGTGACGGGCACGCCCTGGTCATCGGTCAGACGGATTTGCACCGGGATCGGGGTCTTGAGGTCAGCGCGGGCCTGGGCTGGCACCTTCAGGTGCACAGCGCCCAGTTTGTCGGGCGCCACGACCATGATTTCAACCGGTGCCGCACGGCTGATGCCAAATTCGTCGGTGACTTCCAGCAACAACTGGTTTTTGCCCGGCTTGAGTTGCACACCGATGTATTCCCAAGCGGTGGTGGAGTTCTGGGCCAAGGTGGCTTTCTTGCCCACACGCTTGAGGTCGATCAGCGTGTCATTGACTTTCAGGCGCAGCGCTGCACCGGCCGGACCCTTGACGCGCACATTCAGGTTTTGCGTCGGCAAGGTGTCGCCGTTCTTGAGTTCGATGAAGCCGGCCTGGTTGTTCATCTCGGGCAGCAGTTTTTCCAGCTCGATGCTGCTGGGGGCGAACAAGCGGGGTTGCTGCGCAAAAGGATCGGCGCTCAATTCTTTGACCGGGGCCAAGGCACCCGGTGTGCTGCCAGCGCTCGCAGCCGGCGCGGGGCTGCGCGCGCCCTGAGCCGAAGCCAGACTGCCGCCATAGCCACCCGTCATGCCACTGGTCACAAAGCTGGGGCCACCGACCGAAGCCGGTGCCCCTGGCAGGCTGATCAAGGCACCGCCCAATGCGGGCTGCTGCAGCATCAAGCCAGCGGCCGCACCCACGCTGCCGGTGGCCGGCAGCGTGCGCGGGTCGGTGGTGCCTGCGGCCACAGCCCCTTTCGGGTCAATGCGCAGGCGTGCATCGGCTTCGAGCTGGGTGTCCACCAGCTTTTGCACAGCCGCCTTGCGCTGGTTCACGTCGTTGAGTGTGACCTCGTTGTCGCAGCCAACCACCGGAAAATCGGCTTTGTGAAATTCGCCCTTTTTCAGGTCGGCAAAACGGCTGGCGGGGTTGCCTGCGTTGCGGTTGTCCAGCAACTGAACGCTGGCGCCTTTGGGCAAGGTGGTTTCATCGAGCCGCACCACATGGGTTTGCGGACGCAGGCCATACAGGCTCCACTTGCCATCGGCATCGGTCACGGCAAAGGTGCCGTCCTCCAGCCACAGGCGCACGCCCGGGATGCCCACCAACTCGGGCTTGGCGCCGTCCTTCTGGCATGTCAGGTAAACCTTGCCAAACAGGAAGGCTTTGTCAGAAAACACGCCAGCATCCACACGGATGATGTGGGTGGCCTGGTTCGACTGCACCACACCGGCGCTGGCCTGCGCACGGTTGGTCACATTGGCATCGAGCGGTGCGCCCACCCCCACCCGGACGCGAAAACGCAAGACCATGTCCTGACCAATGGCCAGATTTTTGTTGGGGAACTTCCATTCGAGCCTGGAGCCCACACCACCGGCGGGACTGACCGCCGTCACCGATGAGCCTTCGACGAGCCTGGCACTGCCCGGCACATAGGCAAAACCGGCCGGCAGGTCGTCTGCAAAGGTGAGGCCAGCCAAGACAGTGCCGGTTTTGTTGCTCAAGGTGAGCGCGTAGTCCACAAAATCACCGAACTCCACGCGTTGCTGGTTGGCTTCTTTTTTCAGCACAAGGCCGTTGACCAAGCCCGGATCCAAGGGAATGTGGGCATTGGTCACCGCGCAGACATCGCCATTGGATTTCAGACCCGAGTCGTAATAGAGGTAATAGCTCGGGGATTCGCTGCCCTGTGGCGGATTGGGGTTGCTGACCACCGCACCGCAGCGGCTGAAGGTACCAGGGGTCGGTGCAATGCTTTCCGAGGGGAACACATAGCCTGAATTGGCTGGCGGCACCACCTTGATGGCGTAGGTGCAGAGGTTGGTCACCGTCTCGGTGCGCAAGGAGAAATCCCAGGCGCCATCGCTTTGGGTCACCATCGATACGCTGCGGGTGGCTGGATTGAAGGTGTACTTGCCGGTTTCGCCACCCAGAATCTGGTTGGGCTCAATGGCGCCCAGGCTTCCCGTGGCACACGACTCCCGAGTCATGATGACGCTGGCACCCGCCACAGGGGCACGCGTCTTGGCGTTGTAGACAGTGCCCGCCGGGTCCACGATGTAGGCCGGCACTGAAGACGCGTCGGCCGACACGGAGGAAGCCAAGACCTGGCTGGGTGCGAAGTTGATGGTGTTTTCAGTGAACGCTGCTGCCCACACCTTGTTGTTGATGGCGATCTGCGTGCCCACGGGCACGCTGCTCTTGACCGTCACGCGGACCATGAAGCTGATCTCTTCGAGTTGGCCAGGCGCCAGCGCTTGGGTGCCGTCCACTGCGGTCAAGGCGATTTCGGTGGGGAACTGGTAGGCACTGGGGTTACCGATCTTGCTGCGGTCGCACAATGCATTGCCCGTGAAGTTGGCCGAGGGCTTCAGGAAACCGTTTTTGATTTTGACGGCATCAACAACAGCCCAGCTGGCAATCTTGCCATCGGCCAAATCCATGTCGAAGGTGCAGTTGAGGTTGCTGATCACGCGCACAAAAGGTGCAGACACCGCCCCGGTGTTGCTCACGTAGTAGTTGAAGCGGATGTCGTACACCCCGGGGCTGACCCTTTGCGGCAGTTCGATGTACTGTGCCACCTTGACTACGGGCGCTTGAGACTCCACCGGTGTCGGTCCGCTGTTGTTGTTGGGGTTGCCGTCGCCATCGGGATCGGGGTCCAGACCGCTGACCGAATCGTCGCTGATTTGCTGACCGTCGGTCACCGCCAGATAGGCCGTGGCAGCGGCGCTGTTGAAGAGCTTGTCGACGCGGCCCACGGTGTTGAAGCGGGCCGCGAACTCGACATTGAACTCGGCTTGCGCAGGCAAGACAGCCCCAGCAGTCAGCAAATTGGCCTGGGCGTGGGTGCCGTTGAATTCTGGGTTGATCTGCGCCGATGTGCCCGCCAGAGCGCCGCTGGGCAGGACCACCCTCAGGCTGCCAGGCACGATGGTGTATTCGCCCTGGGCCGGACTGATGGCGCTGGTGTATTTGCCAAACTGCGTGCCGCCCAGGCCTTCCATGAGGTCGGTGACCTGCACGCCATACAGCCAGGCATTGCCATAGTTTTTGACGCGCAATGTGAACGTCACATCGCTGGTGCCATTGGGCACGCCGTTGGTCTGGTTGGCCAAAGGTGCGCTGGCCGCCTTGGCAATGCCGATTCGGGCCAAGGCCAGCGGGGCAAACGCCGTATTGGAGGCCCCCGATGTGGTCTGCACACCGTCGTGGTAGTAAGTCTGGGCGGTGTTGAAGATGTCGCTGGATGCAGCGATGTCGACCGTGACCGCAAAGCGCATCTGTACGGAGGCGCCGCTGGCCAGCGTACTGGGCGCGGGTAGGCCCAGAGCCACTTCAACGGCCGAGGCATCGTCGGCGTTGGTGCGGTACTGGAATTCGGGATCACCGCTCAAACGGTACAGCTTGATGGCGCCCGGCAAGCTCGAGGCCAAAGTGCCGGCCACATAGTGGGTGCCAGTGGGCACTTTGTCGCGCAGCAGGATCAGGCTGACCGGTTTTTGGTCGACGAGAATTTTGCTGGTGCCCGTGCCCGAAGTGGACAGGCCGGCGTCGGTGGGTAGCACTTCGCCTGCGCCGATGTTGTTGCCCGTGACGGTGAAGTCGATGCGGCTGCGCCCGGGCAGGATCAAACCATCGTAACGGGCACTCTTGGTCAGCGCCAGAATGGCCGCGTTGCCAAGACTGATGATGTCCTGGTTGCGTGCGCTGACGTTTTGCGCCACGGTTTTGACCGACAAGCTCAGGCACACCGCACCCGATGGCGAGAGCGGCATGGTGCCCTGCACCAGCAAGCTGGCCGCCTCGCCCATGCGCAGGCTCAGCACGTTGGGGCTGTCCAGCGCCAGGGGAACATCCGCGCCATCGACCAGGCCATTGCCATTGACATCGCGCAGCAGGCGCAGGCCGGTCATGGTCAGGGGGTTGGCTGGGCAACTGGCCACGTTGGGGTCGTTGCTCAGGCTCAGGATGTAGTCCGAGGTGGCGTTGCCCGTGTTCTTGAGCAAATGGCTCAGGGTCACCGACATGGCTGGCGGGCGCACCAGTTTTTGGTCTTGTGTGAGGGTCAGCGCTTCCACCGGCAGAACCGTGACCTCAACGACGTTGGACACGGTTTCGGTCTGGGTAAAACCGCCGGGAATATAGGTGGCCGAGGCCACGCCCTGGATCGTGGTGCCCGCCGGCACCGGATTGGCGGCCACGCCCAGGCTGATCGACAGCAACAGCCAAACCAACCAGGCCTTCAAGGGCTGGGGGCTAAGCCACCGACAGAGGATCAGAGGAAGGAATCGCACGGCAATCGTTGTTTCAAAGACTTGCTGTTGGGCAGAGTCATCTCTTTTGGAAACCGGTCTCGAGGGAAACCGGTTCCCAAAAGAGGAGATTCCTCAATTGTTGAGGAATCTCCAAATTTAAGTTCTTAGAGAATTTAAAGAACTCTATTTGTCAAAATCGATCAAGGCGTATCGCTATTGATCTTGACCTGGAAAGTCAGCGTCATGGTGCCACCAGGCTGCATGGCGTTGGTACCGCCACCGCAAGTCACGGCATTGTTCGCTGCGCTGTAGTTGGCGTTGGCCATGGCTGGCGAAACACCGGTAGATGCACACTGGGTCGCAGGCTGCGTGGCAGGCAGGGTGGTGTAAGCCGGCACAGCGTCCTTGATCGCCAGGTTGCTCACCACCGCCGTGCCCTCGTTGGTGGCCTTGACCACGTAGACGATGCACTGGCCAGGCTTGGCCGTCAGGTTGGTCTGCACTTGCGTGCCGACTGCACCCGTACAAGCTGTGTCGATGGCCTGGGTCTTGAGCACACGGATCTGGCCGGTCACGATGGTCGTGGTGGCGGTCGAGGTGGGTGTGCCGCAAGAGGTGTCACCGGCGGGGAAGGTCACCGTGATGGTGGCCGTGTCGGTCGCACCGACGGCAGCGCCACCGGCAGAGAAGACCTTGACCAGGAACTTCTGCGAAGTGCCCACCGCCAGGGGACCGGGAATCGACGCCGTCACCAGCGTGTCGCCCGTGTCCAGGGTGCCGTTCTCGTTCACGTCCCGGTACACAGCAGCTTGCCAGCCAGCTGCCACATCAGCGGCGGGCAGGGTCGCCGTCACAGTGTAGGGGCCGGTACAAGACTGGCTGCCCGTGTTGGTCAGGGTTTGCGGGTACACCACAGAGCCACCAGGCGTGGTTTGGCCGGTGCTGATGGCCGGGCCAATGGTGGCCGAGTAGGTGTCGGTGGTCACGGTCACAGCGTCCAGCTTCACGTCCACCACGATGTTGCCGTTAGAGGCAGCGCTGGTCGATTTGACCTGGAAGTACAGCGGTTGGGCCGTCACGGCGGTCTGGCTGGCAGGTACCGTCACACAAGCCGTCACCTGGGACTGGGTGTTGGCACCAACAGAAGCCGTGGTGGAGATCGCTGCGGTGGCCGCACAGTTGGCCGCCGTCACAGCACCAGACACAAATTTCACCGTCCAGCCGGCCGGCAGGGTGCCGGGGAAGCTGTTGGCGCTGGCCGCAGACAGGGCATAGCTGTTGGCGATGGTGTCGTTGTTCTTGATGAACAATGAGAATACCGTGGTGGCACCGGCCTTCACCGTGTTGGTGGTGGTTGGGGTGGCGCCAGCAGGCAGCGGGCCCACGTCAGCACCTGTGCCAGAAGTCACACCGTTGGCGGTGTTGGTTACGTCCACCGGGATGCCGGTCACGCTGGTCAGCACGTCCTTGGTGGCGTCCTTCTGGGTCGTGTCGTTGGTCGAGGTACCGGTCACCGTCAAGGTGTAGGGGCCTGTACCAGCAGCCACCGTGGTCGGCAGGATGGCCTTGACCACCACGGTGGTCGAGCCACCATCGGGGATCGGGCCGGTGTCGGGAATGTTGTCACCGTTGGTGTCTGACAGCGGCGTAGCGCCATCGGCCTTGAAGTACTGGAACGTGGTGCCCGCAGGGAAGGCGGTGCCGCCAGCCGTGCCCGGGTTGTCTGCCACGATGTTGACCGTGTCCACGGCATTGCCGTTGTTCCACACCTTCACCGTGAAGGGCACGCTGCCACCGATCGGTGCCTTGTCCACGGTGGTCGTGTCGTTGGCATTGTTATTCGGGGTGCCTGCCGCTGGGGAATCCTTGCCACTTGTGGCGTCACCCGCCGTCGAGCTCAGGGTCAGGTTGTAGGTGCCTGTCGTGGTGTAGGGCGAACCGTTCGTGGTGGTGGTCACGTTATCGCCTGGGTTAGAAGCCGTCGGCGGCACCGGCAGGGGGTTACCCGTTTGCGGGTCTTTCGAGCCATCGTTAGGGTTGTAAGTGGCCGTGTTGGTCGTAGTCGATGTGCCCAGGGCAGCGGTATTATCGACCAAGACCACAAAGCTCACGCTGCGGGAGGTGTTGACCGGCACATTGCTGTCCACAAAGGCCAGGTCGCTGACTGCAGACGTCGAGCCTTCATTTGCGGTGGTGACTTTGAAGTCCGCACCGGCCGTGGCACCCGTGCCCGGCGCGGTTTCGCTCAAGGCTACGCCAGGAGCGTTGCTCCAGACTGCAGAACCTTTCACATACACCAAGCCTGCGGTAGCGCCAGAACCGATCACATCCTTCATCACGAACATGCCAGGGGCACCGCCCGTGTTGTTATAGGTCAGGGTGTACACGGTGTACTGGCAGCTTGCGGTCGAGGTCAAACCAGGCGTCCAGGTGGTGACGCAACTGGCCGACGAGGAACGCGGACCGCTGTTCGCAGCCACAGGCCACGCACTGTTGCCAGGAGCCGTGATGCCAGAAGCGGGCTGGGCCACGGTCTTGCTCAGGTTGAACGCTGCGCGGGTGGTCAGGTTGACGTTGTCCACGTCAGAGGCACTGACGTTGTTGGCCGCGTACAGACCCAACGAAGCAGTGACCGGCGTGGCCGTCACTTTGCCCGAGGCGTACGGCGTGAGTGGGGTGGTGGCTGTGGCTGGCAGGGTGTAGGCCACCACGAAGCCGAGTTTGCCGCCGTTGCCCGAGACCGATTGCGCTGGGACGGTACAAACACCAGCGTTGAGCACACACAGCTCGGTGGTGTTATCAGGCAAACCGTCAAAGTTGGCGTCGGCGAACACGGCCACGCGGTTGAAGGCACCGGCACCCGATGAGGGGTTGGGACCCGGCACTTCGACCTTGATGTCGAACTTGTCAGCGCCGTTACCGGTGTTGGTCAGCACGTGCGGGGCATAAACCGTGGTGCCGGCTGCGCCGATCTTGGTGTTGACCACCGTGGTGGTGTTGGTGGTGAAGGTGTCCAGGTTGAAAGCGCCCACTTGTTGGATCGTGGTTTGCACTTCGTTGGACGTGGACGTCTGCTGCGCACCGCCTGCATCGAGGTAGGTGGCCGACGCCTGGTTGCCGATGAGGGTGTTGGCAGGTGGTGCCGCCGCGAAGGTGGTAGGTGCTGCAGACAGCAGACCCACCATCGCGGTCGCAGCCACCCACGGGTTTATCAGCTGGATGCTGACCTTCCTGAGGGAGCTTGTGAGCTTCACTTGGTTTCTCCTTGGTGTGACAAAAATGGACGCTTTGGGAACGCCGGGGGCCCTAGCGGTGCGTGTCTGCAACGGTTCGGGCGGTTACGAAAATCAAGGCTTGCTGAGTTCGGCCGCCTTGGAACCGGTGCCAGTGCTCGAGGTGGCAGACGCCTGGGGTGCCGCTCCCTCGACCTTGGCCCGCGCACTCACCACCACAGAAGCGCCAGCGTTGAGTTGGCCGATGCTCCAGCGCATGGTTCGGTACTCGGTGTAGGGCAGGGCCTGAGCACTGCCGTCGGCAGCTTTGCGCTGCAGGGGCTCTACGCCGAATTGGCCATCACGCCCAGCCATTTGCAGCGAGGCGTTGAAGGGCTTGGCCGTTTTGGGCAAGTACTCGAGCCCTTCGGGAATGGGCAACTTGGCCACCAGGCCCTGCACCGTTTGCTTGCTCACGTTGGTGTACGTGGCGCGGTATTCGATGACGTCGCCCGGTTTGACCGAGGCAGCGTCTTCCAGTTTTTCGCCCTGGGGGCTGGCCACCACACGCTTTTGCGTGAGTTGGATGAGCACCGCCTCCTTTTTGTCCGCCTGGGGCTTGACCTGCTGTGCATGGGCCACGGGGAACTGCCCCAAAGCGCCAAGCAGAGTGCCAACAAGAACAATTGCAACAATCGATCTTTTTTGCATTTCTGAATCCTTTCGAACTTGATTCAACAGTTTTAAAAGTACTTTAAGGACTGCTTTGTCCTTTGCGAGTGATTCTAATGTAGCGGATTGATGTCGTTATAGCTAATTTTCAAGTCGTTTTTGACGATATTTATCTTTTACATTATTTAATGTTTTCTTAAGTATTATTTTTAACCTATTCGCATTCCAATCGGATGAATACCCACGGCCAGGCAATGCATGCCTTGTTGCAAAGTCGCCATAAAGCAAGGGGAAGAGCCAATGGCTCAGAGCCTGAGAACCCTGGCTACGCAGGGGCCAGGACAGAAATTGACTCCTCAGAGGCCTTGCAAGTGGGCCGGAGTGTCCGCTTCGGCCAGGGACACAGGGGTGAGAAAACGCCCGAACGCTACAATCTGGCCATCCGAGGAAGCGTGGCAGAGTGGTCGATTGCACCGGTCTTGAAAACCGGCGGCTCGCAAGGGTCCGTGAGTTCGAATCTCACCGCTTCCGCCAAGTTGCAGCCGCCCCAACGTGTGTGTCGGCGGATTCAAACGGCCTGTCTACAAGCGAGGACATCTCGCGGCCTTGGCAAGCCTGCTCAAGAATCCATAAAATTGATTCCATGTCTAAAAATCAACAATCTCCCTTGGCGGCTGCGTATTTCCGTTTTTTGCAGCTGGCCAAGGCGGTTCAGGCCCTGCCTGAAGGTATGGACATGGACGCCAACGAATCGGCCCTGCTTGAAGCGGTGGTCTTGCGTTGGCACGAAGGACAGGCCATGACTGTGCGCGAGGCCATTCACCTGGCGCACTTGGGTTCGCCCGCCACGCTGCACAAGCGCATCACGCGCCTGCGCCAAAAAGGCTTGCTGGACAACATGAGTGAGCCAGGTGACCGGCGGGCCAAGTTCTTGGTGCCGACGCCACAAGCACTGGACTACTTTGACCGACTCGGCCATTCCATGCAGCTGGTGCACGACCACCAGCCCGCATGAAAACCCGTTCGTCTGCTTCTTTTGAAATCGCGAGCATGGTGCTGGTCAGCGCCGTGCTCTTCGTCGAGCTCTACCGCATCAATGATTGGCTGTTTGGCCAACTCGAGTTCACCGACAGGGTGAACTGGATTTTTTTGCCCGCAGGCTTGCGGGTTTTACTGGTGCTGGTCATAGGCCTGCCTGGCGCCGTGGGCATCCTGCTGGGCAACCTCTGGCTTGATCGCGAAGACCTGCTGGGCGGCCCTCTCCTGTCCATTGTGGCGACCGCCATGGCTTCGGGTTTCGGCCCTTGGCTGGTGCGCTGGTGGATGCAAAAGCGCGGGCTGATCGACGCTCAGCTGCAGCGCATCACCAGCAGCCACCTACTGCATTTCGTGCTGTTGTATGCGGGCTTGAATGCCTTGCTGCACCAGCTGATCCACTGGGCCTTCCACACCCCCAATACCACGCCCTGGGTGGACTTGTGGCCCATGTTCATTGGCGATGCTGTGGGCGCGCTCTTGGTGCTCTATGCCTTCAAGCTGGCCCTGATGGGCTGGCAAGCGCTGCGGGCACCTCACCCCTGATTTCAGGCTGCAGGCTGAGGCAAAAACAGGGCCTGCAAATCACTCAAAAAGTCAAAGCCACGCTCGGTGGGCCACACGCGCGTCCAGTCGCGTGCGATCAGGCCCTTGGCCTCGGCCTGTTTGAGCCCTTGCTGGATGCTGGTGAGCGCCAGGCCCGTGCGCTCCATGAAGTCGCTGAGGGCAAAACCGGCTTTGAGGCGCAAGGCGTTGAGCATGAACTCAAACGGCAGGTCTGCGCGCGAAACTTCATCGCTTTGCGTGACCGGCTCGCCCTGCATGGCCTGGCGCATGTAGAGCTGCGGTTCGCGGTAGCGCACCTGGCGCACGATGCGGTGTGCGAAGCTGAGCTTGCTGTGCGCGCCCGCGCCAATGCCCAGGTAGTCGCCAAACTGCCAGTAGTTGAGGTTGTGCGCGCAGGCATGACCGGCTTGCGCATAGGCGGACACTTCGTAACGCCCCAGGCCAGCCGCTGCGGTGCGCTCGGTGATCAGGTCCATCATGGCGTAGGCCTCGTCGTCCTCGGGCAAGGCCGGCGGGTGCTTGGCAAAGACGGTGTTGGGCTCGACCGTGAGGTGGTAGATCGACAGGTGCGGTGGCGCAAACGACAGCGCGGTGGCCACATCCTCGGCCAGCTGGGTCAGCGTCTGGCCGGGCAACGCGTACATCAGGTCCAGATTGAAGGTGCCGAACACTTGTGCGGCCTCGCTCACGGCGGCCAGCGCCTGTGCGCGGTCGTGCACGCGGCCCAGCGCTTGGAGGTGCTGGTCGTTGAAGCTTTGCACGCCGATCGACAGGCGCGTGACGCCAGCCTGGCGAAAGGCGCGAAAACGGTCTTTTTCAAAGGTGCCCGGGTTGGCCTCGAGCGTGATTTCAGCATCGGCCGACAGGCGCAAGAGCGCTCGGATGCTGCCGATCAGGCGGTCGATCACCTCGGGCGCAAACAGGCTGGGGGTGCCCCCGCCCAGAAAGACGGTGTGCACCGTGCGGCCCCAGACCAGGGGCAGACTGGCCTGCAGATCGGCCAGCAAGGCATCCACATAAGCATCTTGCACCGGCATGGCCTGGCCGGGCTCGCGCCACTCGTGCGAGTTGAAGTCGCAATACGGGCATTTCTTCAGGCACCAGGGCAGGTGCACATACAGCGACAGCGGTGGCAGGCTGGGCAATTGCAGCAGCCCAGGCCGCATGGCATGCACCGGATCGAGCGGGTGCGGCATCTCAGAACCAACGCTCGCGCATCAGCGCCAGCATCTGCTGCGTGGCGCGGCCACGGTGACTGTGGGCGTTTTTGACTTCGGGCGGCAACTCGGCAAAGGTCTGGCCGAACTCGGGGATGAACATCACCGGGTCAAAGCCAAAACCGTGGCTGCCGCGGCGTTCGGTGGCGATCTCGCCCACCACACGACCCACCGCGATCAAGGGCTCCGGGTCGTCGGCCGAGCGCAGCGCCACCAGGGTGCTGACCATGGCCGCGCGGCGGTTCGTGAGGCCCTGCATTTGTTCAAGCAGCGCCGTCACGTTGTGGTCATCGCCCTTGGGGAAGCCAAAGCGCGTGGCGTAGTAAGCCGTGTCCACGCCCGGCTGGCCGCCAAAGGCGTCCACACACAGCCCTGCATCATCGGCCAGCGCAGGCAGACCAGACAGTCGCGAAGCGTGGCGTGCCTTGGTCAGCGCGTTTTCCACAAAGGTGCGAAAGGGCTCTTCGGCCTCGGGGATGTTGAGATCGGCCTGGCGCACCAGCGCCAGATCGAGCGGGGCCAGCATGGCCTGCAACTCGGCCAGCTTGCCCGGGTTGTTGGAGGCCAGGACGATGCGCTTCATGCCTGCAGGGCTTGCTTTTGCAGGGCCACCAATTGGCCAATGCCCTGCTCGGCCAGTTGCAGCATGCGGTCCATTTCCTGGCGGGTGAAAGCCACGCCTTCGGCTGTGCCCTGCACTTCAACAAAGTGGCCCGCACCGGTCATGACCACGTTCATGTCGGTGTCGCAGGCCGAGTCTTCGGGGTAGTCCAAATCGAGCAGGGCCACACCGTCTTTGAGGCCCACCGAAATCGCGGCCACATGGTCCAGGATAGGCGAGACCTTGAGCTTGCCGTTGGCGATCAGCCAATTCACCGCGTCTTGCGCGGCCACAAAAGCACCGGTGATGCTGGCGGTGCGGGTGCCGCCATCGGCCTGCAGCACATCGCAGTCGAGGTGGATGGTGCGCTCACCAAGTTTTTGGAGGTCAAACACCGCGCGCAGCGAGCGGCCAATGAGGCGCTGGATTTCCTGCGTGCGGCCGCTTTGTTTGCCACGTGCGGCTTCGCGGTCACCACGCGTGTGGGTGGCGCGCGGCAGCATGCCGTATTCGGCCGTGACCCAGCCCTCGCCACTGCCTTTTTTGTGGCCCGGCACTTTTTCTTCGACCGAGGCGGTGCACAGCACACGGGTGTGGCCAAACTCGATCAGCACCGAGCCTTCGGCATGGATGGTGTAGCCGCGGGTGATGCGGATGGGGCGCAGGGCGTCGCTGGCGCGGCCGGTGCGTTGGTAGGCGGTGCTGCTCATGGTCTGGGTGTCGTGCCGAGGGTTGGCACTGCGTGCCTGGGAAGCATCGTGGCCGAGCCTGCAAGGGAGTTTGAGATAATTGGGCGTTTCAGGCCTTTGCGTGCCTGGCTGGCCCGCTTGGGCAGCCCACGCGTCACAGGCGAAGGCCCCAAGGAACCAGTCGATGCCAGTTTACAGTATGACCGGGTATGCCAGCGTGCAGCACAGCCTGCCGCCGCCCGAAGCCGACAGCAGCCTGCCTGTGCCCCGGCTGGGTCTGGAAATCCGCTCGGTCAACAGCCGTTTCCTCGACCTGTCTTTCCGTCTGCCCGAAGAACTGCGCCAGCTTGAACCCGGCTTGCGAGAACTCGTCACGCGCCAGATCCGCCGCGGCAAGGTCGAGGTGCGCGCCAGCTTCGACGCCGCCGGCGCCTCGGGCGTGGGGGCGCCCTCGCCACAGACGCTGCAGCGCATCGCCGCCCTGCAGGACAAGGTGCAGCACTGGCTGCCCGAGGCGCGCCCCTTGAGCGTGGCCGATGTGCTGCGGCTGGGCGCCAGCAGCGGCAGCACCCCCAGCGTCAGCGATGCCGCCTGGCTGGCCCTGGCGCAAGAGGCCATCGATGCCTTGCGCACCGCGCGCCAGCGTGAGGGCGAGCGCCTGACGGCCATGCTGCAGGGCCACATTGCCCAGCTGCAAGCCCTGGCCGAACAGGCCGGGCCGCTGGTGCCACAGCTGGTCGAGCAGCAGCGCCAGCGTTTTCTGGAGCGTTGGAAAGACGCGATGGCCCTGGCCGACGGCCAGGCCTTGCCCGAAGCGGCCCAAGAGCGCGCCCTGAGTGAAGCCACCGCCTTTGCCATCCGCATCGACGTCGCCGAAGAACTGACCCGCCTGCGCTCGCACCTGCAAGAAATTGGCCATTTGCTGGCCAAGGGCGGCGACATCGGCAAGCGTTTGGACTTTTTGATCCAGGAGCTGCACCGCGAGGCCAACACCCTGGGCTCCAAATCGGCTGTGCTGGAGATGACCCGCATCTCGGTCGACATGAAGGTGCTGATCGAGCAGATGCGCGAACAGGTGCAAAACATCGAATAAGAGCCCACACCATGGACTACCCCGGAAACCTCTTTGTCGTGGCTGCCCCGAGTGGGGCAGGCAAATCCAGCCTGGTCAAGGCCCTGATGGAGCTCGACAGCCAGGTGCAGCCCTCGGTTTCGCACACCACGCGCGCGCCACGCGGCCAGGAAAAGCACGGGCGCGAATACTTTTTTGTCTCGCCCCAAGAGTTCGACGCCATGGTGCTGTCGGACGCCTTCGTCGAATGGGCGCATGTGCACGGCCAGCGCTACGGCACCTCCAAGAAAATGATCGAAGACCGCATGGCCCAGGGGGCCGATGTGGTGCTGGAAATCGACTACCAGGGCGCCATCCAGATCAAACGCATGTACGCCAACGCGGTGCTGATCTTCATCCTGCCGCCCAGTTGGGAAGAGCTGCGCTCGCGCCTGGAGCGCCGTGGCGAGGACGCGCCCGAGACCATCGAGCTGCGCCTGAAAAACGCCGCCGAAGAGCTGGCCCAGGCCCAGGAATTCGACTTCGTTATAATCAACGAGGTTTTTGAACGCGCTCTGTTTGACCTCAAAGCGATTGTTCATGCCCAGCGGCTGCGCTATGTGGCGCAGCGCCGCGCCCGGGCAAGCACTTTTCAGGCCCTGCACATCGCCTGAACACCCTCAAGGAAACACACCATGGCCCGCATCACCGTTGAAGATTGCCTGCAGCAGATCCCCAACCGCTTCCAGCTCGTGCTGGCCGCCACCTACCGCGCACGCATGCTCAGCCAGGGCCACACGCCCAAAATCGAGAGCAAGAACAAGCCGGGCGTGACCGCCCTGCGCGAAATTGCCGCCGGCAAGGTCGGCATTGAAATGCTCAAGCGCGTGCAGTGACGCACTGAACACCGCTCCTCACGCAAAGCCCCTGCCCAGGGGCTTTTTTGTGCCCGTCGCGACGGGCCCATGCAGCCGTTAACATTGGGCCCATGAGCGCCGTCGTTCCTCCGTCCAGCCTGCCGCCGGTGCGCCCGCAGCCGGCCGGCCCTGCCGCCGCGAATGCGGCAGCGGCCAGCTTTGCCGCGCTGGTCGATCGCCTGGACTACCTGAATGCCCAGGATGTGGACATGGTGCGACGCGCCTACCGCTTTGCCGACGAGGCCCACCTGGGCCAGATGCGGCGCAATGGCGAGCCCTACATCACCCACCCGATCGCGGTGGCCGCACTGTGCACCGAATGGAAGCTCGATGCCCAGGCCCTGGCCGCCGCGCTGCTGCACGACAGCATGGAAGACTGCGGCGTCACCAAATCGGCGCTGGTGCAAAAGTTTGGCGCCCCGGTGGCCGAATTGGTCGATGGCCTGACCAAGCTCGACAAGCTCGAATTCAACACGCGCGAGGAAAACCAGGCCGAGTCCTTCCGCAAGATGTTGCTGGCCATGGCGCGCGATGTGCGCGTGATCCTGATCAAGCTGGCCGATCGCACCCACAACATGCGCACCATGAGCGACATGCCGCGCGACAAATGGGGCCGCATCTCGTCTGAAACGCTGGAGATCTATGCCCCCATCGCGCACCGCCTGGGTCTCAACCAGATTTACCGCGAACTGCAAGACCTCTCTTTCCAGCACCTGATGCCCTGGCGCTATGCGGTACTGACCAAGGCCGTCTCGCGCGCACGCAACCGCCGCCGCGACCTGATCCAGAAAGTGCAGGCCGAGGTCGAGACCGTGTTTGCCCAGGCCGGCATGCAGGTGCGCATCAGCGGCCGCGAAAAATCGCTGTACTCCATCTACAAAAAGATGGATGCCAAGCACCTGAGCTTCGCCCAGGTCACCGACATCTATGGCTTTCGCATCATCGTGCCCACGGTGATCGACTGCTACACCGCGCTGGGCCTGCTGCACCAGCTCTACAAACCGGTGCCCGGAAAATTCAAGGACCACATCGCGATCGCCAAGGTCAACGGCTACCAATCGCTGCACACCACGCTGGTGGGGCCTGCCGGCATCAATGTGGAGTTCCAGTTCCGCACCGAAGCCATGCACCTGGTGGCCGAGGCGGGTGTGGCCGCGCACTGGCTCTACAAGGCCAACAGCACCGCCAATGCCCAGTCCGAGCGCCTGGGCACGCAGTGGCTGCAATCGCTGCTGGACATCCAAAACGAAACCCGCGATGCCGCCGAGTTCTGGGACCACGTCAAGGTGGATCTTTTCCCCGATGCGGTCTATGTGTTCACGCCCAAGAGCCAGATCATGGCGCTGCCGCGCGGGGCCACCGTGGTCGACTTCGCCTACGCCATCCACAGCAGCGTGGGCGACCATGCGATGGCCGCACGCATCAACGGCGACCAGGTGCCGCTGCGCACCGAGCTCAAGAACGGCGATGTGGTCGAGGTCATCACCGCACCGGTGTCCTCGCCCAACCCGGCCTGGCTGGGCTTTGTGCGCACAGGCCGGGCCCGCTCGAAAATCCGCCACCACCTCAAAACCATGGCGCAGACCGAGTCGACCCAGTTGGGTGAAAAGCTGCTCGGCCAAGCCCTGCGTGCCGAAGGCATCGACCGCATCCCCACCGATGGACCGCAATTGCAGGTCCTGTGGGACAAACTGCTGCGCTTCACGGGCAACAAGAGCCGTCAGGATTTGCTCATGGACATCGGTCTGGGCAAGCGCATTGCCAGCATCGTGGCCAAGCGCCTGGTGGTGCTGTTGGGCGAGCAGGGCCAAAAACCCGACGCGCTTTTGATGACGCGCGAACGTTTCACCGCGCACGAAACCGTCTCGCAAGGCGCCATCACCCTCGACGGCAGCGAAAACGCCTCGGTGGTCTACAGCCGCTGCTGCCGCCCGCTGCCGGGCGACGAAATCGTCGGCTACCTGGGCCGTGGCGAGGGCCTGGCGGTGCACCGCGCCGAATGCAGCAGCGCGCGCAAGCTGCGCCAAAAGGACAGCGAACGCTTCATTGGCGTCGAATGGTCCGACGAGCCCACGCGCGCCTTCGAGACCGGCATCGAAGTCACCGTCGTCAACGGCAAGGGCGTGCTGGCCCGCATCGCGGGCGCCATGGCTTCGGCCGAAGCCGACATCGTGCACGTGGACATGGGCCAGGAGACGGTGCAAGACGCAGCCGAACTGCGCTTTTTGCTGTCGGTGCGCGACCGGGCGCACCTGGACGCGGTGCTGCGCCAGCTCAAGCGCACACCGGCGGTCATCAAGGCCGAGCGTCAATTGCCACGCGCGTGAGCCCTGCCCCTGTGCTGGCGCCTGGCCAGCGGGCGGTCACCCCCGGGGCTTCGGGTAGCTCACCTGCAGCACCTCGATGTCCAGCACACCGGCAGGGGTGAGCAGCTTGAGTTCATCGCCCACACGCGACTTGAGCAAGGTGCGTGCCACCGGCGACACCCAGCTGATCTGGCCTTGCAAGGCATCGGCCTCGTCGATGCCCATGATCGTCACCGTACGCTCGGTGCCATCGGGCTCGGCATAGGTGACGGTGGCGCCAAAAAACACCTGCTCACCGCCATGGTGCACCGCCGGGTCGGTCACTTCGGCGATTTCCAACCTTTTCGTCAAAAAACGGATGCGGCGGTCGATCTCACGCAGACGCTTCTTGCCGTACAGGTAGTCACCGTTTTCAGAGCGATCGCCATTGCTGGCCGCCCAATGCACCACCTCCACCACCCTGGGCCGCTCGTTGTCGATCAGCTCCAGCAATTCGGCGCGCAAGCGCGCAAAGCCGGCCGGTGTGATGTAGTTGCGCGCGCCCGCTGGCAGCGCGGGCAACTGCAACTCGTCGTCATCAACAGCGTCGTTTTCTTTGGTGAAGGCTTTACTCATGGGCGAAATTGTCGCCAAGCTGCGGACATGAAAAAAGCCCGCAGCGTTGGCTGCGGGCTTTGGAGATAAGTGGCGCGGCTGGCAGGATTCGAACCCACGACCCCTTGGTTCGTAGCCAAGTACTCTATCCAACTGAGCTACAGCCGCGCAAGCCTGCAATTGTAGCAGGATTTTGGTAGCGGGTGGTGGGCCACTGACCAACCTTCTATTCATGCTCAATCATGCTTTGTAGCGATTGAGCGTGCATGCGCGGCGAACTCTTCTGGGCTGGGGATTGACCCGATGACGTAACGCTTGGTCAATTGTTTTCCTCTTGTTGACGACTTCGATCTTCTTTGATATCTTTAAGATATCCACCTATCGAGGTTCAGCAAATGAAAACCGCAGCAACCCAAATCGCCTTTCGTTACCGCCCACAGGACAGCGCAACAGGCGTGACCCGCACAACCGCAAAGCGCCTGGCGGAGGTTCTGGGTGTAGATGAAACGCAGGTCATTCACTTGGCCCTGCATGAGTTGGCCACCAAATTTCTGCCGCAATACGAGGCCGACGAAGGGGCCCTGACCAAAGCTCAGCTCAATCGGATCAAAAAATCAGCACCCAAGGCCAAGGGCGGCATCGTTCGCAGCAGTCTTTTTGAACTGGAAAGCGCCTGATGCGGTGGTGGCCGGAACCTACGGCGGGAGAAATCGTCTGGTGCCACTTTCCTGACAACATTCATCCCAAGCCCAAACCACGTCCGGGCCTGATCGTTTCGACCAAGGAAGACGACGAAGGGATGGTTTTCGTGAGCGTGGCATATGGCACCAGCCAAAAGACGGACCGTCTGTACAGCGGCGAATTTCGCATCGCCCAAAGTGAGCATCCTGCCGCATACACCAGCGCCGGACTGAGCTACGACACCAAGTTCGACTTGAGAAACGTGCTTGAGCTTCCGTTCAACGAGGCCTACTTCTCGATCCCACCCCATGCACCGCATGGCCAGTCCCCAAAGCTGGGAACACTGCATCCGAGCATGGTCAGGATTGCCGCCGCCGCTTTCGCTGCAGCAAGCCAATAAGCTCAACACGTTGTGATCGGTACAAACTGCAGAAGACTCTAGAGCTTGGACTGGTGGTATTTGGTAGTAGGCGGCGGGCCAACAACCAACTTTCTGTTCACGCGCAGTCGTGCTTGGTAGCGATAGAGATTGAATTAGGGGTAATTCTAGTGGCCTCCTCCCTAGCAACGGCCGAATGAAGCCCAGCTAGCTGGGAGCTAACGCCCCACAACGCTACAGCTCAATTGAACATCAATCGCATGTGCCGTTGCATCAGGGAAGTTATGCAGCAGCCTCAGTTCAATGACCAAGGGTTTTTACCATATGGACAGTCGTTTGACTTCAGAGTCAAATTGCTTGATGGCATTGGATGCACATCAGAATCCGAAAGACTAGATCATGATCACAAACCCGTACAAGTCCACATCTGGAACAACCGAAATCATTATGTTGGCCAAAGTTATTCTTAAAGACGGAAATCAAAATAAATTTGAAGCACTGATGAAGCGCATTATACCCGAAATTAGAAAGGAACCCGGGAATATACAGTATCAGCTACTCAAGACTCAGGGTAAGAACGACACCTATGTTATTTATGAAAAATGGAAAGATCAAAAGGCATTAGATTGGCATATGTCTCAAATCTACTCCCAAGAAGTAATAGAGATGCTAGCCTACTCACTGACTTTCCCATTAACGGAGATTTTAAATCATATTGAATTCGTCGAAGAGATTACACCATGAGATTGGAACACCGTAAAATATAAACGGAATTATTTTATCCTCCTCGTAATTTTATCACGGATTCGAAATGAATCTTGAAAATTCTAACGTAGTAGTGACCGGAGCAGGCTCCGGAATAGGTTTTAGTATAGCCAAAACCTTGTCTGAAAAAAACTGTAAGATAATAATTGCAGATATTGATTATGAATCTGCAGAAGCTGCAGCAGATCAGCTTAGTGCAACTGGATCAGAAATTTACGCTGTCCAATGTGATGTTTCCAAATTTGATTCAGTAGAAAATCTTGCAGAGATTGCCTGGACAAAATTCGGTTCCGTCAATGCAATCTTCAATAATGCTGGTGTTGTATGTTCTAAGCCTATTATCGATACTGATCCCCGAGAACTTCAATGGATGATGAATGTGAACTTTAACGGAGTATGGAACGGTTGCTCAGTTTTCGGGAAGCGATTTATTAAAGAGGCCAAACCAGCATGTATTTCAATAACGGGATCAGAACACGCACTTGGCATGCCTCACCCTGGAGTAGGAATCTATACTGCAACAAAGCATGCTATTTTCGGCATGGCTGACGTACTACGTCATGAATTACCGCCATATATACAACTCAGCATTACCTTCCCTGGTGTTGTTCAAACCCGTCTCTATGAAGCTACGCGCAATAGTCCACTAGGACCATCATCTTTAGAAGAAACAGAATTCTTCAAAGAAGTTATGTCCTACGGCATGGACCCATTGGAAATCGGAATTAAAACAGTTGAAGGAGTTGAAAAAGGAATGTTCATGGTCATGACACATCCTCACGTGCTTGAGATTGCATTTCGTCGTTGGCAACAAGTTTTAGATGCAATGAATGACGCTCCTTCGGTCAATAATCCAGAACAATACGAGGCAAACAGTATCATGGAAAGAGTTATGATAAACATGAATAAAAAAAATAATGACTAGCATTATTTCGAATGAAAATCAATACCATTTAAAATAGAAATACAGCTAGTACAAATTGCATAGAGTGCATGAACATGCTATTCAACAAAAAATATCAAGTTATTTTTTAATCATCAATTTTCAAACGGAGCAACCATGGTAAAAATTAAACTAAATGGTAAGTCAACAACAGTATCAGCAGCAAGTGATACGCCGCTTCTTTGGGCTATACGTGACACATTGAACCTTACAGGGACTAAATTTGGATGCGGCATTGCGGCTTGTGGCGCCTGCACAGTGCATCTTGATGGACAGCAGATACGTTCCTGTGTTACGCCACTATCCGTGGTGGAGGGGCGTGATGTCGTAACAATCGAAGGGCTTGCTTCAAGTAAAACAGGGAAAGCTGTTCAAGATGCTTGGCGTAAATTAGATGTGGTGCAGTGCGGGTATTGTCAATCTGGCCAAATGATGGCAGCAGCAGCTTTGCTAGAAAAAAACAAACGCCCTTCAGACTCTGATATTGATGCAGCCATGTCTGGCAATCTTTGCCGCTGCGGTACCTATGTACGTATCCGTGCAGCCATCCATCTTGCTGCGGCATCTCTGAATTAACCCACATATCATCAGGAAAAAAAATGCATAAACAAGATTTGACAAAAAGTTCTGTGGGCACAACAAATATAACTCGTAGGCGTGCACTGCAGCTTTCATCTGGCCTAGTGATTGGGATGCACATCTATCACTCTGCTTTTTCACAAACTGTTAAAAATGGAGCTACTGACTCAGAATTCAAGCCAAATGCTTTTCTTCGCATAGCAAAAGACAGTTCTGTCTCTATTATAGCGAAACATATTGAAATGGGTCAGGGAACTTATACAGGACTGGCAACGATTTTAGCTGATGAGCTTGATGCAGATTGGAAGACTATAAAAGTTATTTCTGCGCCAGCTGATGGAGAAAATTATAAAAATCTATTTTGGGGCATCCAAGGCACTGGTGGAAGCAATTCTATTGCGAATTCATATGAGCAAATGCGAAGGGCGGGTGCCACTGCAAGAGCCATGTTGGTTTCTGCTGCAGCGAAAAAATGGAATGTGCCCGTAAGTGAAATTACGGTTGCAAAAGGTGTCATTAGCCATTCCCGAACTCAAAAGAATGCTAAGTTCGGCGAGTTGGTCACAGAGGCATCAATGATAACTCCGCCATCTGAAGTAATCCTCAAAGAAGCAAGGAACTTTACTTTAATTGGTAAGAATAACGTTAATCGAAAAGATAGTGAGGCAAAAACTGATGGGAGCGCTGTCTTTACACAAGATGTTAAGCTACCTGGAATGATGGTAGCAATGGTTGCCCATGCACCAAGATTTGGTGCAGAGATCAAGAGCTACGACGTAACACGTCTAAAAGATATTGCAGATATTGTTACTGTTATTCAAATCCCGTCGATAAATGGTAAAACCCGTGCTGGTGTTGCCGTCGTAGCCAAAAACACTTGGGCGGCTAAAAAAGGCCGTGATGCTTTAACCATTCAATGGGATGACAGCAACTCATTTAAGATGAGTTCTGCAGAGATTTTCCAACAATATCGTGAATCAGTGAAAAAGACAGCTCTGATTGCGCGCAAGGATGGCGACACCACTGTAGCATTCTCTAAATCAAAAAAAATCATTGAAGCAGAGTACACATTTCCATATCTAGCTCATGCTGCTATGGAGCCACTTAATTGTGTAGTGAGTTTAAACGGAGACAAGTGTGAAATTTGGAATGGCGAACAGTGGCAAACAGCTGACCAAGCTCAAGCAGCACATCTGCTTGGAATTCCAGTACAGAATGTTACGATTAATGCACTATATGCAGGCGGCAGCTTTGGCCGTCGTGCCAATCCATATTCTGACTATGTATTAGAAGCAGTATCTATTGCAAAATCTTTAAAAGAGAAAGGTTTCACGGGCCCGGTGAAAATGATTTGGTCACGTGAAGACGACATGACAGCAGGTTATTTTCGGCCACTCAATCTTCATTCAGCGAAGCTGGCTTTGGATGAAAATGGAAATCTAATTTCTTGGCAACAAAGAATTGTTGGTCAATCTATTTTTAAAGGAACAGCATTCGAAAGTGTAATGGTCAAAAATGGCATTGATCATGAGTCTGTTGTTGGCGCCGATGATCTTCCATACGATATTCCTAATCTTCTTGTAGATTTGTATACGCCCGAGAATATTCCTGTTCCTATTCAATGGTACAGATCAGTAGGACATACACACACAGCATTTTCAACTGAATGTTTGATCGACGAGGCCGCTATTGCTGCAAATCAAGATCCATATTTGTATCGACGTAAGTTGCTAGTCAAGCATAGCCGTTTGCAAAATGTACTTGACCTCGCGGCATCCAAATCTGGCTGGAATAAGCCTATGCCAAAGGGGGCAGCAGGCACTAAACGTGGTCGTGGCATTGCGGTTCACAAGTCATTCAATACATATGTTGCTCAAGTTGTAGAGGTGACAGTTAAGGATTCAGGCGATTTTAAAGTCGATCGGGTAGTATGTGCTGTTGATTGCGGCGTCGCCATCAATCCTGACATTATTAAATCGCAAATGGAGGGAGGCATTGGTTTTGCGCTCTCGATGGCACTTTATGGAGACATCAATCTTAAGGAAGGATATATTGAGCAGACAAATTTCCATCAATATAAGATGCTAAGAATTCAAGAAATGCCTAAAGTCGAAGTTCACATTGTTAACTCAAATGAAAAGCCTACAGGTGTCGGTGAGCCCGGGGTACCACCTCTAGCGCCTGCACTTGCAAATGCTCTTTTCGCCGTGACTGGTAAACGCCTCCGAAACATGCCATTTGGGAATGCAGTTTGATCAGAATTATCATAGATATGATAGTTAAGCCATCATGCTTTTACAGTTTACGCATCATTCATTCACTTTCACTTAATTAATGCCTCAATACCCATTTGGCATAGTATTAAATTGAATAATGCAGCAGGCAGGAGTGCACATGGTTAATTCGAAAAATTTGAGACTTTTTGCTTTTTTAATTTCAATCATTCCTATTTTTTCTTTTTCACAAACAGATAAAGAAATTATATCTTCATCTGAAAAAGGGGCGAACGTACTCACCTATGGAATGGGCTATGAACAACAAAGATACTCTCCACTTCGGCAAATCAATAAAGGGAATATTAAAAAATTAAGCCCAGTCTGGGCTCTCTCTCTTGAAAATGACTTCGGTGAGCAAGCACAACCAATCATTTTTAATGGACGGATGTTTGTCAGTAATGCTAAGTGGACCGTAGCAATCAATGCACTGACAGGCAAGCAACTTTGGCGAACAGCCGTTGACTTCGATCCAGATGCTCCTCGTGTTGCATGTTGTGGTGTTTCAAACAAAGGCGTAGCGGTCTATGACGGACTTGTTTTTCGAGGAACACTTGACGCACACTTGGTAGCATTAGATCAAGAAACAGGCAAGGAAGTATGGAGAGTTAAAGTAGCAGAGTGGACAGAAGGCTACTCAATCAACAGTGCTCCTTTGATTGCGAATGGGGTACTGATTACGGGTATTGCTGGTGCAGATTTCGGAGCTCGCGGATTTCTAGCGGGCTACGAACCTCATACAGGTAAGGAACTATGGCGTCGTTATATGACTGCGGCTCCTGACGAGCCTGGCGGTGAAACTTGGACCGTTAAAGATGCTTATTTACGGGGTGGGGGAAGCACCTGGCTCACCGGATCTTATGATCCAGAACTCAATCTAGTCTATTGGGGTACTGGTAATGCTGCACCCTGGAATCCTAATTATCGTGGAGGTGATAGTCTTTTCACTGCCTCAATGGTTGCAGTACATCCTCAGACGGGAGCAATAGTTTGGCACTATCAATTTACACCTAATGACATATTTGATTACGATGCAGTCTCCGAACCTATCTTAACTGAACTTGTCATAGGAAACATTAAGCGTCGCGTTCTCATTCAAGTTAACAGAAATGGTTTTCTTTATGTGCTCGATAGGACCAACGGCAAAGTACTTGCGGCTCACATGTATGAGAAGGTTAATTGGGCCTCAGGCATTGATTTAAAAACAGGCAAACCAATTGAAACTGAATCAGCGTTGCGGCTGCGAGCCGGTGAACTTCAGGTTTTGTGGCCCTCTCCAGGAGGTGCTAAAAATTGGCAACACGCTGCTTATGACCCTGTTCGTAAACGCTTGTATGTAAATACATTACATATGTGGGCTAGTTATAGAATGGCACCACTTGGGGAATATAAACCAGGTCAACGATGGATGGGTATTCAAGATGTAACACTGTCTTCTGAAAAGGGTCAGCCCGTCGGTCATACACGCGCCATCGATCCAGTATCAGGCAAATTAATTTGGAGTATTCCTTATGAAAAAATCGCTAACTGGAGCTCCATTCTTTCAACTGCAAGCGGACTTCTCTTCACCGGTCTTGAAACCGGCGAATTTATAGCGCTAGATTCAGATAATGGGAAATTGCTATGGCAATTCAGAACTAGTTCAGGTATCAATAGCAATCCAATTTCATGGTCGCACAATGGACGTCAATACGTAACTGTTTTATCGGGAATCGGCGGTATAGGAAAGAGATTCCTTGGAAGCGAAGGAAAGAACATTCCAGCAGGTGGATCGGTATGGACTTTCGCACTGCCTTCAAATCATTAATTAACTTATCAATCACATGAAAAAGAAATTCTGTTCCGGCATCAAATTTTCAGTTGCTTTTTTGTTTTCCGCTTTATTTTCATCTTCTTTTTCGGGGCCACTACCTGAAATGGCACTACCCCAAGCAGAGAGCAATTCGAAAATTGAAGATGGCAAACGTTTATACAAACAATATTGTGAAGTTTGTCATGGCGTCAATATGAACAGCGGATCAAGTGGTGCTTTCGATCTGCGTGGATTCCCTGCTAATCAGCAACGACGATTCATTGCTTCCGTGGCAAACGGGAAAAACAGCATGCCTCCTTGGAGAGGCGTACTTAGCACGTCTGATATTGAATCACTTTTCTCTTATGTAACCAGTCAAGGCAATAAGTGAAAACTCATTAAAATTTCATATCTTAATATATGCTGCAATTTTTGCCCAATTTTATCGGCCGCTCCTTCAAGCACAAGCGAGCTGGGGAAGTTCATTCCTTATATTTTGACCATTCATCACAAAATATTAAAGAGTCAATTGCCATAAGCAGTAGCGATTTCAAAAATAATGAATTTCTCAAAATATATAATACCAATGATGGCGACGGTAAGTTTCCAAAAATTATCTGGGGAGATTACCCAAAATCCACAAAATCTTTTATGATTATTGTAGAAGATTTGGACAGTCCAACATTAACTCCATTATTGCATCTTATTGTATTCGGAATCCCAACCACTATGAGTTCAATCTGTCATGACGATCTTATCATAGCTCATCAAGATCACAGATTTCATATTGGTCGTAACAGTATGATGAAGAGAGATTGGATGCCTCCAGATCCTCCGCCCGGACATGGTCCTCATCGCTATTTTTTTGAGATTTATGCACTAGATACCATCCCAAAATCAAATTTTAGATCTACTAGATCGGCAATTAAAGATCTTCTCAAAGATCACGGAGTGGGAAAAGGTTCGATTACAGGTATCTACCAAAGAAATTAATATCATGAACAGCTATAAACAAAATAATCCACTATTTGTTATATTGGCCGTTCATCAATATTTAAATTAAAAACGCAAATTAAATGAAATACTCATCATTTTCAATTAAGTTTTTCGGTATTTATCTTTTAATTACAGGGCTATCTATGGCATTCATGCCAAACGTGGTTCTTGGTATTTCTGGTTTTCCAAGGACTGACGAACCCTGGGTGCAAGTACTCGGTGCCCTAGCCGCTGTTCTTGGCTATTATTACTGGTCGTGTGGTGTTGCAGTTGTTATCCCTTTTTTCAAAGCTACGATTGTCGGTCGTGTCGCAGGATTTTTTATTTTGACAGTACTTGTGCTCAAGGGTAGTCCACCGCAGCTATTAACGTTTGGAATCGCTGATTTATTGGGCGCCTTTTGGACGTTCATCGCATTGAGAAAAGACCAAGGCTAGCTCATTCCTACAGAATGAAAGTCCCCATTTCGCTATTAACTACCGATTCGGCATCGCATAGTGGTCTTGTCTACTAGTCGAGCACTGGGCTTTTTTGGCAATATCCACAAAATTTTACTAATTTTCTGTGTATTAACCTTTCATGGAAAACTTAGATGTCACCGTGATACGCCACTTGCTACAGTGGCGTCATAACGGCCAGAAAGCCTTGCTGGCCACCGTGATCCGCACCTGGGGTTCCTCGCCCAGGCCGGTGGGTTCTATCATGGCCTTGTGCGAAAACGGCGCGGTGGTTGGATCGGTCTCAGGCGGATGCATCGAAGACGACCTGATTTACCGCTACCGGCCAGCCAGAGGCCAGGGATACGCCATCCCCGACGGACCGCCCGAGCGCGTGCGCTACGGCGTCAGCGCCGACGAGGCCCACCGCTTTGGCTTGCCCTGCGGCGGTACGTTAGAGCTGCTGCTCGAATTCAACCCCGACGCCGCTTCGCTGGCCGAACTGATGGCTGCGCTCGAGCGCGGCGAACTGATGCAGCGTGAGACCGAGATCGCCACCGGCCTGGTACGGCTGGCCCCCCTGGACAGCCCACAGACCCTGCACGACGACGGCCAATGGCTGCGCAATAGCTTTGGCCCAGAATACCGCATGCTGCTGATCGGCTCGGGCCAGCTCTCAGAATACCTGGCCACCATGGCCCGTTTTTGTGGTTTTGCTGTGAGCGTGTGCGACCCGCGCGAAGAATACCGCGGCAGCTGGTCGGTGCCCGAGGTACAGTTGCTGGTCGGCATGCCCGACGACATGGTGCGCGAATTTGGCGTCGACCGCCGAACCGCCGTGATTGCACTCACGCACGACCCCAAGCTCGACGACCTGGCCCTGCTTGAGGCGCTGGCATCGGATGCGTTTTACATCGGTGCGATCGGCTCACGCCGCAACAACCAGGCACGCCGCCAGCGCATGATCGAGCATTTCGAGCAAACCGAAGATAGCCTGTCGCGGTTGCGTGGACCGATCGGTCTGTACATCGGCAGCAAGATGCCCTCGGAAATCGCCGTCAGCATCATGGCCGAAGTCTTGGCTGTCAAGAACGGCGTGGCCTTGCCCGCCAGCATGCAGGTGGGGCAGGCCAAGGAAGGTTTGGCAGTTCAGGCCAACGATCCAGGCCCCATGGTCTGTGGCGTTCGCTGAAGCCCCATGCACAACTCAGAGTCAAGCAGTTTTAACATCAGCCGCCGTGTACTGTTGGCTGGTACCGCTTTTTCTATCTACAGAGTGAGCTACTCTGCTGGCCAACTATCCTCCTGGCCGCTCAAGCCCATTCAACTCATCGTGCCCTGGCCAGCCGGCGGCGGCACCGACCTGAGCCTCCGCGTGCTGGCCGAAGAAGCGGCACAGCGCCTGGGTCAGCCGGTGGTGGTGGTCAATCGACCCGGCGCGGCCGGCACTCTTGTGGCACCCTTGCTCAAGGCCGCCCCCACCGATGGCCACACGATTGGCCAGTTGCCTTTGCCGGTGCTGCGCCACGCACTCATGAACAAGGTCAATTGGGACCCGCTGACCGATCTGGCGCCGATTTTGCAAATCGCCAGCACCACCTTTGGCCTCTTGGTCCCGACCAGCAGCCCCTGGCAAAAAGTGCAGGACCTCATCGATTGGGCGCGACAACGCCCGGGCGAGCTCACGCTGGGCTCCACCGGCATTGGCTCGACGCCACACCTGGCCATGGAAGAGCTGCTGGGTCAGCTGCAGATCCCCTACACCCATGTGCCTTTCAAGGGCACCACCGACCAGATGCTGGCGCTGGCCAGCGGCACCATCATGGCGGGTATGAACTCGACCGGTTTTGCACCCTGGGTTGAGCAAGGCAAGCTGCGGCTGCTGTCGGTGTTCAGCGAGCAGCGCAGTGCGCGCTGGCCACAGGTACCAACCATGCGCGAACTGGGCTTTGCGCAGGCGGTCTACAACTCGCCCTGGGGCCTGGTGGCGCCGGCTGGCACGCCGGCGGGCGTGATCGCCGCGCTGCACGACGCCTTCAAGGCGGCCATGTTCACGCCACGCCACTTGGCCGAGTTGCAGCGCTACGATCAGGACCTGAGCTACCTGGATGCGGTGGGCTACCGCCAGGCGCTGCTGCAGACCTCGCAGCGCGAACGCAAACTGCTGCAGCGCATGAAGCTGCTGGCCGACTGACACCGATGACCATGACCGACACACTGCCTTTGATCGCCAGCGGCCTCTCCAAGTCCTATGGCAGCCACGTGGCGCTGCAGGACGTGGGTCTGCAACTGGCGCCTGGTGAGCGGGTGGCCCTGCTCGGGCCCAATGGCGCGGGCAAGTCCACTTTGCTGCAATTGCTCACCGGTCTTTTCGTGCCCGACAGCGGCAAGATCCGCATACTCGGCCACGACCTTCACTCTGAGGCGCCGCGCGCACTCGGGCGCCTGGGCGTGGTGTTTCAGCAGCCTGCGCTTGATCTGGATTTAAGCGTGCACGCCAACCTGCGCTTTCACACCGATCTGCATGGCTTGCCGGGTGGGCTGGCCGAGGCACGCATCCGCGAAGGCCTGGCGCGGCTGGATTTGCTGGACTTGCTGCCGCGGCCCTGCCGCACGCTCTCGGGTGGGAACAGGCGCAAGGTCGAACTGGTGCGCGCGCTCTTGCACCGCCCGGCCGTGCTGCTGATGGACGAAGCCACCGTGGGGCTGGACCCGGCCTCGCGCGTGCAGCTGCTGCAGGCGGTCGAAAGCCTGCAGCGCGAGCAGGGCGTGGCGACCCTGTGGGCCACGCACCTGGTCGAAGAAGTCGAACACGCGCAGCGTGTGATGGTATTGCACAAGGGCCGCGTGCGCCACGAAGGCACGGTGGCCTCGATGCGCGAAGCCACCGGCCAAAGCAGCCTGCAGCAGGCGTTTTTGCAGTTAGTAGGTGTTTAAGCGCTTGTACACCAGTACGCTGAACCCCAGTTCTAATCTTGCCTGGAAGCATCACTTCACAGAATTTCAGCTCCACTGAAGCAGTTGGAGTTTTCTCTAAAGATAGGTCAATGCAACGATCAATTCCAAGCGTCAGGAAACCGAACGTATGACTTCAACTCGGCACTTAACAGAAAGATATCGCTCGATTTGGTGCAAGACCTTGGCTGGATTGGTTTGCCTATTCTTGAACATTCCAAGCCTTGCGCAGGGCCGGGTGTATGTCTCCAACGAAAAAGACAACCAGCTCGTGGTCTTCGACACACAGGGTCAGTTGCAGGGCCGCATCGCGGTCTGCCAGCGCCCGCGCGCCATGGCCTTCACGGACGATCGCCAACAGATCCTGGTGGTCTGCGGCGACAGCAACCAGCTTGGCCGTGTCGATCTGGCCCGCCAGAAGCTCGTGGGTACCCTGCCTTTGGCCGAAAGCCCTGAGATGCTGGCGCTCTCGCCCGATGGCAAAACCGTTTATGTGAGCAGCGAGGACGACAGCGCGCTGATCGCCTACGAGCTGGCCAGCGGCCGCCAGCTGTTTGCCGTCAAGACCGGCGGCGAGCCCGAGGGCGTGTTGCTCACGCCCGATGGGCGCTACGCCTACGTCACCTCCGAGGTGGCCAACATGGTGCACCGCATCGACCTGCAACAAAAGAAGGTGGTCAACCACATCCCGGTGGGCGCGCGGCCGCGCCGCCTCTCGCTCTCGCCCGACGGCAAGGAGCTGTGGGTCAGCCAGGAACTCGGTGCGAGTGTGGGCGTGATCGACACCGCGAGCCAGCAAGTCAAGGCCACGGTCAAGTTCCAGATCGCCGGCATGCGCGCCAGCGACATCACCCCCGTGGGCCTACTGCACAGCCCTGATGGCCGCAGCGTCTGGGTCAGCCTGGGCCGCGCCAACCACGTGGCCGAGGTCGATGCCGCCACGCGCCAGGTGCGTCGCACCGTACTCGTGGGCAAGCGCGCCTGGGGCCTGGCGCTCAACAAGGCAGGCACGCTGCTTTACGTGACCAACGGCCTGTCGGACGACCTGAGCCTGGTCGACACCGCGCAAGGCAAGGCGCTGCGTTCGGTCAGCGCGGGCCGTGTGCCGCACTCGGTGCTGGTGCAGGAATGAGGGCCATGCCGATGCACCGCTGCCTGCTGCTCGTGCTGCTCGTCCTGTGCCAGCAGGTGCAGGCGGCAGCCTCTGCGAAATCCGGCCCCATGACCGTGGCCGTGGTCTCGGTGGCCGACGACCCGCGCTATGCGCCGCGGCGTGTTGAAAAACGCTGGCCTGGTCAATCGACCGGCCGCTTGCTCACGGCCGCACGCCTGGGCCTCGAAGACGCGCAGACCGAGTTGCAAGCCGCTGGCCTGCAAGCCCAGCTGCGCGAGGCGCAGGCCGCCAGCAGCGACCAGCTCGCCGCCACGCTGCATCAGCTGCAAAAAAACCAGGTGGCTTACTGGCTGCTCGACCTGCCCGACGCGCTGCTGCCGCAGGCCCTGCAGACCGCGCAGCAGGCCGGCGCGCTGGCCATCAACGCCAGCAGCGCGCAGGACGCGCTGCGCGGTCAAAGCTGCCAGCCCTTCGCGCTGCACACCTTCCCGAGCCAGGCCATGCTGGCCGATGCGCTGGCCCAGTACCTGGCCGCGCGCTCATGGCAAAAGGTGCTGCTGCTGCAAGGCGCCAGCCCGGCCGATGCGGCACTCGTGCAGGCCTGGGCACGCGCGAGCAAACGCTACGGTATCAAGACCACCGAGACCAAAACCTACAAACTCAGCGGCGACCCGCGCGAACGCGACGCGGCCAACCCCAAGCTGCTCACCGCCGAGCGCAGCCACGATGTGGTGGCCGTGTGGGATGCCGAGGGCGAGTTCGCGCGCGGCCTGCCTTATGCCACGCAGTGGCCGCGCCCGGTGCTGGGCAGCAACGGCCTCACCGCCCTGGCCTGGCACCCGCAGTGGGAACGCTACGGCGGCCCGCAACTCAACCGCCGTTTCGCCAAACTCGCCCAACGCCCCATGACCGGGCAAGACTGGGCGGCCTGGGTCGGCATCAAGGCCCTGGTCACCGCCTGGGTGGCCGACCCCAAGGCCAAGCCCGCGCAGGTGGCCGCGCGGCTGCGCGGTGGCCAGGTGCAAGTCGACGGCTTCAAGGGTCAACCCCTGAGCTTTCGGGCCTGGGACGGCCAGCTGCGCCAGCCGGTGCTGCTGGGCCACGCCGATGGCGTGACGGCCAGCGCGCCGATGGACGGCGTGCTGCACCCGGTGGACACGCTCGACACCCTGGGCGTTGATGAAAAGGAAAGCCCATGCAAGAAATTCTGAGCCCGGCCTACTCCTCTCCGGCCAAGACCGCGCACCTGGCGCGCGCCGCCCGCGCCGTGGTCGGGCGCGAGATCCACAAGTTCTTGCGCCAGCCCGCGCGCCTCGCATCGGCTCTGGTGCGACCGCTGCTGTGGTTCGTGGTGTTTGCCACGGGGTTCCACAATGTGTTTGGTGTGTCCATCATCCCGCCGTACGAGACCTACATCGAATACAAGGTCTACATGCTGCCGGGCCTGCTGGGCATGATCGCCTTGTTCAATGGCATGCAAAGTTCGCTGTCCCTGGTCTACGACCGCGAAATGGGCCTCATGCGCTTGCTGCTCACGGCGCCGCTCAACCGGGCGTGGTTGCTGGGCTTCAAGCTCTTGGCGGGCACCAGTTTGTCGATGCTGCAGATGTTGGCGTTCTTGCTGGTCGCGGCGCTGCTGGGTGTGGAGGTCGAGTGGCTTCACGCCTTGCTGGCGCTGCCCACCTTGATGCTGGCGGCGGTGCTCATGGCCTCCATGGGCCTGGTTCTCTCGGTCCATGTGCGGCAATTGGAGAACTTCGCCGGGGCCATGAACTTTGTGATTTTCCCGATGTTTTTCATCAGCTCGGCCCTGTACCCGCTGTGGAAGTTTGAAGAAGCTGGCGCCTGGTGGCTCTACCAACTGGCGCAATTGAACCCCTTCACGCAAGCGGTCGAGACCATGCGCTTTGCGCTGCACGGCCAGCTGTACGGCACGGGCTTGCTGTACGGGATGGTGGGCACCTTGGTGTTTTTTGGCTTGGCGGTGCGTGGCTACGACCCGCAGCGCGGCTGGATGCGCGCGCGCGGCGTGGCATGAAAGGATGGCCATGAAAAGACCTGCACTTTCGCGGCGGCAATGCCTGCAAACCTGGGGCGGCTTGTGGGCTGCGGCCCTGGCCCATGCGGCCGATGGCGACACTTTGCTCAAAGACAGCGGTTGCATGTCTTGCCACGCCAAAGCCGAGAAAGTGGTGGGCCCCGCGTTTTTGAGCATTGCCGACAAATACCGTGGTGACAAAGATGCCGTGGCCACCTTGGCCCAATCGATTCAAAATGGCTCCAAAGGCAAATGGGGTCGCATGCCCATGCCCCCGCATGCCAGCATCAGCCAAGACGATTTGAAGACCTTGGCCCGCCATGTGTTGGCGATGAAGCCCTGAAGCTTCACGTTTATCTGGATTCACAAAACGCCCGTGCAAGCCACAATTTGAGGCATCGCCCAACAGGGCCAATGCCCCTTACTGTCATGGATCTTCGCCGAACACTCGTCACCCGACTGGCCCTGGCCTTTGCTGTCTTGCTTTTGGTGTTTGGCGTGGTCTGGCTGCAGGATTTGCGCGAGGACGCTTTGGCCGAGCAGAAAGCCACGTCACGTTTGGTGGATTTGATGGCCTCTTCGCCCGATCTCGACAGCCAAGCCCGTCTGGCGGCTGCGCTCATGCCCGGTCAATTCAGGCATGTCAAAGTGCAGCTGGAGTCCGATGCGGGTCGTGTACAACCATCGACAAGCTCGTCTTGGATGGGCTGGTTGGGTTTGAATGCCGAAGGGGCCAGAGCGCACAGCATCCGAATTGGGGATCAGATGCTCTGGATCCGGCCCGACCCCGAAAGTGAATTTCGCGAAAAGCTCAGCGCCTCCTTGCAAGTGCTGGTGATGCTGGGCTTGTTTTGTGCCGCGTGTTTGACCCTGACTTGGTACGCCGTGGACCGAGCCTTGGCCCCGGTGAAAGACCTCAACGCAGGCTTGATGCGCTTGGCCGCAGGCGAAGACCAAGCGAAATTGCCCCCCTTTGCGCTGCGAGAATTTGCGGCCATAGCTTCAGTGGTCGATCAATTGGCGCAGAGCTTGTCGCTGGGCCGAGAAAGTCAACGCCGCCTGACGCGCCAACTGATGGAAGTGCAAGACAAGGAGCGGCGCGAGCTGGCCTCAGAGTTGCACGACGAATTTGGACAGTCCCTGACCGCGATCACCGCCACAGCCGCTTACATCGAGCACCACGCCGAGAAAGCGCCGGCCCCCACCTTGACCGAATGCGCCCGCGAAATCGGCAGCGAATCACGGCGCATTGCAGGCTATGTGCGGCAAATGCTCAGCAGCTTGCGCCCTTATGGGCTCGAAGACAGTGGCGTGCGCGAAGCCTTGCAAGAACTGCTGGCCGGTTGGCGAACACGCTTGCCGGACCGGCGCATCGCCTGGCAAATTGGCCATCTGCCCGCCCTGAGCGCCGATGCCGGTTTGGCGCTGTACCGCTGCGTTCAAGAAGCCCTCACCAACTGCGTTCGCCACAGCGCAGCAGACCGCATCGATGTGGATTGCCACGGCAAAGGTGAGCGCATTGTGCTGACCGTGTCCGACAACGGGCGTGGACAAGCGCTGGCTTTGCAACAAACGCCGGGCAACGGCCTGCTGGGCCTGAAGGCCCGCTTGGCCATGGTGGGGGGTGAATTGAGCTTCACCGACCGGCCAGGCGGGGGCGTGGTGTTGACGGCCACTTTGCCTGTGCACGAAGAGGCGCTGGCATGAGCATCCGCGTCATGCTCGTCGACGACCACGCGGTGGTGCGTGCCGGTTATCGGCGCCTGATCGATGCCGAAGACGATTTGTCGGTGGTGGCCGATGTGGCCAGCGGCGATGAAGCCTGCGCCGCTTTGCGCGACACGGCCATCGATGTGGTGGTGATGGACTTGTCCTTGCGCGAAGGCAGTGGGCTCGAAGCCATCAAGCGCTTGCTGGAGCGGCAGCCGCAATTGAAGGTGCTGGTCTTCAGCATGCACCAGGCGGTGGGCTATGTCACGCAGGCTTTGCGCAATGGGGCCTTGGGTTACATCACCAAAAATTCAGAACCGCTGGAGATGATCGCCGCCATCCGCAAAGTGGCGCAAGGACAGCGGGTGTTTTCGGCCGATGTGGCGTACGACATGGCCTGCCAGGCGGTGCAGGGCGACAGCGCATTGGACTGTTTGACCCCGCGCGAATTTGACATCCTGCGGCTTTTTTCAGGGGGTGTTCAGCCCACCCAGGTGGGCGAGCAATTGCATCTGAGCGCCAAGACCGTGCTCAACCATTTGTCCAACATCCGGCGCAAGCTGGAGGTCAACTCCGAGATGGAGTTGCTGCTGCTTGCTGCCCGCAATGGCTTGGTGAAAATCGATGCCTCAGCCGCTCCTTGATGCCCAGCCAGGCTGGCTTGCCAAAAGGCCATGTCGGGTGTCGCCGTAGGTAGGTAGCTTCAGCTCCGACAGGCCTTCATCCGATCTGTGAGGTCCGGGAAAATTTCCCGACCTGCTCGGGCGTGACTCCCGAGTGTGCTGGGGGCTGGCGCGATAAGCTCAAAACCTCTCCACGGGGTCAGAGCCAAAGAGAAGCCTTCGAGACACATTGCATGAAAAAACCCATGAGCACACGACACCCTCAGACCTTGGTTGCCACCGCTGTTTTGTCACTGTTCACTACGTATGCAGCGGCCCAAAACGCTGCACCGTCCAACCGCACGTCCGAGGTGGTAGTCCAAAGCACCAGCATTTTGCCCAGCAGCATTGAAAACCTGGCCGGCTCTTATTCCGTCCTGACCCAGGCGCAAATTGAGGCGCGTGCACCGTTTTCCATCGTCGAGACCATCCGTGAAATTCCGGGTTTGCATGTGGTGGCAGAGGACGTGGCGGGCACGCACCTGAACATCGGCATGCGCGGTCTCAACCCCCGCCGCAGCTCGCGCACTTTGCTGCTCGAAGACGGTGCGCCGACGGTGTTTTTTGCGCCTTATGCAGACCCATCTTCGCACTACAACACGCCCTTGGAGCGCGTCGAGCGCGTAGAGGTGCTGAAAGGCTCAGGCCAAATCCTGTATGGCCCACAAACCATGGGCGGCATGATCAACTTTGTCACCCGGCCTGTGCCCACGCAGGGGGCCACTGGTTCGGTGAAAGTGACTGCCGGGCAGCAAGCGTACCAAGGTGCCCACTTCAATCTGGGCACCGGCACAGAAAACGGCGGCGTGATGCTGGATGTGCTGAAAAAGCGGGGTGACGGCATCCGCGCAGAGCACAACTTTGATGTGCAGGATGTGGCCCTCAAAGCGCAGTTCAAAATTAACAACGAACAACGCATCACAGGCAAGTTCGCGGCCTACAAGGAAAACTCCCTCTTCAGTGAAACCGGCTTGACTGCGGCCGAATACAAGGCATCGCGCTACAAGGGCACCTTTGACCAAGCCGAAGACGCCATGGAACGCTTCACCATGGACCGCCAAACGGCACAGTTGGTTCACGAATGGGATCTGAGCAAAAACACCAAGCTCAGCACGCAGTTTTACTATTCCAAAACAAACCGCCAATCGCACCGATCCAGAGAGTTTGAGTACGACGATGGGGATAACGCGTTTGCCATGGGGCGGGACGAATATGCCATCCGGCCCCGGCAGTACGAATTTTTTGGCATTGAGCCCAAACTGGAAATCAAGCACAACGCGTTTGGCTTGAAAAACCAGACCATCTTGGGCTTTCGATACCACTCGGAAAGTGCAGACCGCAAGAAACTGGTCGGGGACAGTTTCAACGAGGTCAATGCCGCAGACGAACGCCTGACCGCCAACATCAAGGCCATTTCTTACTACGCGCAAAACACCTTCATCGCAGGCGATTGGACCATCACACCCGGTCTTCGCCTGGAAGATTTGACCTCCCGTAAAAACTTGTACAGCTCGTCCACCGGGGCCGCTTTTGATACCCTGGAAAGCAGCTTGACCACCAGCAAGCTGCAAGCTTTGCCTGGTTTGGGCTGGACCTGGAACGGTCTGACTGGCACCACGGTATTCGGTGGCATCCATCGCGGCTTTGCGCCCCCTCGGCCAGACCGCGACATCGACAACAACACGCTGCAAAAGGTCACGCCTGAGTTGTCAACCACCACCGAACTGGGCGTGCGCACGGGCTTACTCAAGAGCGGCCACCTGGAGGCCACGGTGTTCAACATGGACATCAGCGACATTGTCGTGCAGTCCGGCGGTATTTTCAGGAACGAAGGTAAGGCGCAGCACACTGGCTTTGAAATCAGCGGTAAGCTCAACTTGGGTGAACTCGCGGGTCAGAAAAACCATTACTTTGCCAGCCTGTCCTACACCCATCTGATGACCGCCAAATTCAAGGACAGCGGCCAAGTGGGTGGGGAAGGTGAGGATGGCTACGGGTCTTACCAAGCAGGCAATCGCCTGCCTTATGCCCCCAAACACGCAGTGGCCATGAACCTGTCTTACGAAGGTCCTCAGGGTCTGCAGGCTCGCGTGGGGGTCACCTACATCAGCCGACAGTTTGCCAACACCGACAACTACAGGGGCACCTCTCCTGAAGGCTATTGCGGGGACGTCGATGGCGCCAGTCAGGCTGACTGCGGGTTGTTTGGCGAGATTCCGTCTTTGACCCTTTACAACGCCTCTATCTCGTATGCCCCCAAGGGCCAGAAAGTGAGTTACTTCCTGAGTGGCGAAAACTTTGCCAACAAAAAGTACTTTGCCTCTCGTGCCAATGGTCTGCAAGCCGGTCGGGGCCGCATGGTGGTGGCAGGGCTGCGTTACGCGTTTTGATCTGAGGGGTCAAGTCGGCGAAGGATTTTTTGGCATGCTTTGTGCGTAACTGACATGCTCCCGGGACGGCCCGGGTCAACAGGGAGATCCAAAGCATGGCTAACAAGCGCCGCATGGTCAGTGGATTACCCGTGTGTGCTGGGGTGGGCATGAAGGTGTCCGTCCTGGCCTTTCCCCTGCAGGGTGAAAAATCCTTGATCGCAGAAACCCAAGACGGGCAACACACCCGGGTGGGGCGTGTGGTGTTCACGCCCACCACCCCGGGCAACGCCAGCATCCGGGTGCACATGGACCCTGCCGTGATGCGTGACCACTTTTTGTCGATGCGCGAGTTCAAGTGCCTGGCTGCCCCGCAAGAAGTGACTTGCCATGTGCCTTACCCCTACGCCAACCCGGCCACGGTCTCGGTGCAAAACTTGCACTGGCTGGACCACCACCTTTTGTTTCTCTACAAAAAACTCGCTGACTTTGGTGCCAAGTTGTGGAACGGCATCATCTACCGCTGGCGCTTGACACCTCAAGGCTTGGAAGGACTGCCGCAAGCGGTGGACCTGAACCTCATCAGTGCACCGCCAGACCGGCTGGATGTGCCGCCTTATGGCCCGAACGACAGCGAGCCCTTTGCCCCCGACGCCCGCTGGGTCAAACGCATGCGGATCGAGTGACGCTGCATGCGGACTGGGTGGGCTGCATCAGCGCACCCTTTCCGCCGTCAAAGCCCCGCCGGTTAAAAAGCCTGCCAGTACTTTTTCCTCTCGGGTGAACTTGACCAGGCCTTGACCTTGGCAGTACCACTCGTGGCTGGTCAGGGGCACGTCGGTGAAGCCGTTGACGGGGTCGGTGTAGAGGTTCAAAAAGGCCTCGCCTTTGACGTGCAAGCAAGGCCCCAGCACTTCGCCGGTGGCCAGTTTGACTTGTTCATTGACCGAGACGATGCGCCAGGTCATGGTGGTTTTGGCTGTGTTTGAGTTCGCGGGGGTGCTCGTTTTTGCGCATGAGCAAATAGGGCACGGTGGGGGTGGTCCACTCGGTGTCCACCTGATAGGGGGCTTTGAGCACCCACATCGGTGATGCATCGGCTTGGGGTTCGCGGTCCATGTCGGTTTGCAGGGCCACGCGGAGCACGCCTTGTTCGTTGGCCTCAAAAAAGTAAGCCACCCCTTGGGAGTGGTGACGTAGCATATAAGTGTTGCCTTGCCAGGTCACAGGACCGCGTGTGCGCAGTGTCCAAACTTCGTCGTCGTGGGCGGCTTCGGGGCTGTAGCGCACCTCGTAGCGTGTCACATCACCGGCCTTGAGCGGAAACCAAACTGGCCCTGCATCGGGCGAACAAGCAGTCAGTGCGCACACCGCCAGCACGGCTGCGGCCCATAGAGGCAGAGGTTGGATAGGCGTCATAGCGTTCATTTTTCGGGCAACTGCGCACGTGGCAAGTCGCTGAGTTTGATCTGCACCTTGTCGTCGTTGGCTGGGCGCAGCCAGGGCAGACCGCCTTGGCCGCGTCGAGGCTCGGTGGTGCCGATTTGGGTGTTGCCGTCACGGGCTTTTTTGATGCCATCGCCCAAGATGCGGTGCAGGTCTTTTTCGTAGGGCAGGCGGTGCACGCGAGATCAGGTCCCAGCTGACCACGTCGCCAAAAGGCTGGTTCATACGCACGCCGTCAAGGTAAACCGACAGGCCCTGTGGCGTGCCCGAAAGTGGCGAGGCGGTGAAGCCGCGGTACTGCACATCGGCCTGGAAGGGGTTGCCCTGCATGTCTTGCAAAAGCACGCCGCCCAGGTGCCGACCCAGCAGCTCGCCCAGATCTTGCGTGGGCAGATCATCGAGTGCGCGCAACTGCTTCACTGGGGCGGCGAATTGGGCGAGTGTGAGGTCAAGGCTTGGCAGAGACCACGGAGCCTGCACAAAAATAGTGCTGACAGGTTGCGAATAGCATGAAAACCCCAGCAGAGTACTGCTCCACACCATGAAGGCTTGGACGCCAAATCGATTCATGCTTTAGCAGAAGAAATATAAATCAATTTACACACAATACGAAAATTTTCGGTAAAAACAAATGCAGGCAGCATTACAAATACTTAATTGAGAATATTTAATAAACATCTCATTTATTAAAGACGGGCTTACGCCTTTCTTTAAAAGCATTGAGCCCCTCAAGAAAATCAGCACTGTAGCTGTGCGCCTCAGAAGCCAAATGCTCCATCTTAAGTGCCGTTTCAATAGGCTGTTGAAGACCATTGTCTAAAAGTCGCTTCATGTGGCGTATACAACTTGCACTTTTATCACTAATTTTACTTGCCAATAGTTGAGTATCTTTTTCCAAATCAGCATGAGAAGTAACGATGTTGACGAGTCCAAAATTTTGCATTTCAGATGCCGAATAAGTATCCGCCGTAAACAGCATTTCCTTAGCGCGTGTAAGCCCAATCTTCTTTGTCAGCCGTACGGTTGCTCCGCCACCAGGCAATAAACCATAGTTCGCATGCCCATCGCCGAAAGTAGATTTATCAGAAGCCACAACAAGGTCACAGCAAAGAATCAATTCAAGACCACCAGCAATAGCAAAACCATTGACAGCAGCTATAGAAGGGAGCGAACTGCCAGCTATGCGATCGAAAGTTTTTGATACATCTTTAAGAAGACTTGCGACAGAATCCCAGCCAGACTCCGCTTGTTTCAATGCATGGCTTAAGTCAACACCCGAACAAAAGGCACGACCGGAACCAGAAAAAACAATAACGCGTGTTTCACTGTTGCTCTCAATCTGATCCAAGCAATAATTCAAATCTCGAATTAAATCGGAATTTAATGCATTCAATTGCTGAGGTCTATTGAATGTCAGCCAGGTCACATGGTCAACAGTTTTCATGAAGACAGTTGAATTATTATTCATACCAATTTCCATTATGTGTATTGACTCAGGGATGGGCAGATGCTACCGCAATATTTATTTTTTTACCAAAAGAATTATATTGGCGTGTCAATCTTTCGAGTTCGACCTTCACCTTAGCAATAGATTGTTCTTTAACATGGCCGTAGCCTTTAATTTCCGAAGGCGCATTCACAAGAGCACAAGCCAACTCATAATTTTCAGATTTTAATGTATCAGCAATATCTGCCAATATTTTCTCATATTCCACAATCAGTGCTCGCTCCATCTTCCGCTCAGCGGTATAGCCAAACAGATCGAATATAGAACCACGAAGCAATTTCAGAGGAGCCAATAGCTTAAATAACAAGACTACCCATGACCCGTAAGAATTTTTGATAAGATGCCCTGTTTGTTTATCACGGCGAGCGAACAACGGTGGCGCTAAATTATAACGAATCTTGATATTCCCTTCGAAATCATTCAGCATCGTTTTATTAAAATTAGAATCGAGATGAAGCCTGGCAACTTCATATTCATCTTTGTACGCCATCAAACGATACAATGTCTTAGCCGCAGCCAAAGTGAGCTTATGCTCCTTTCCTTTAATTTGGCCATCGATGGTCAGTATTTTTGAAATGACAGAAAGGTACCGATCAGCATAATTTTTATTCTGATAATTAACGAGCCTTCTATAGCGGTCATCAATTACCTCATCGATTGTTACAGGAATATTAGGGGAATCATGAGACACAATCCCTCCTGATTTCATAATATTATAAATATTCTGTTTATCATGCACCCAAAGACGCCCCAGTTCAAAGGCTGTGATATTAAATTTGACTTGGACAGCATTCAATTCAATAGCATGCAAAATTGCTTTTTTTCTTAAAGGCAAGAAACCCAATTGATAAGCAACACCAACCATGAAAAAATTGGTACCGATTGCATCACCACAGAGGGCATATGCGATTTCACTGGCATTCATATAATATGCATTATTTCGACCAGTCCTATTCGATATTAAATTTTCAATTGCGGGGAAGTCTAAGCGTTCATCTGGAGAGGATGTGAACGCAGCCGTCGGCTGAAGGTGCTCATTACCAATGAATTTCGTTGCGTCAGACATGGTACGAAAACACTCATCAGACAATGCGGCGACCATGTCGAAACCAATAACAAGTTGTGCCTCGCCAACTCCAATACTTTGGACAGGAATTGGACCATCTTCTGACCGGCCAAATCGGACGTGACTGAGTACCGCACCGTTTTTCTGTGCTATCCCAGTCATATCGTATGCCGAAGCTTGCAACCCATCAAGATGAGCAGCCATCGCAAGCACTGAGCCGACAGTAACAACACCCGTGCCACCAATACCCGCCAACATGACTCCATAACCTAATGAGGATAGAGGTGCTACACCCTGCACAGGGATTTTATTAAATATAGAAGGATCAATATTTGCGATCTCACCTTTTTTAGGTTTAGCACCAATCAAGGTAACGAACGATGGACAAAAACCATTCGTACAACTTAAATCACGATTGCATGAGGATTGATTTATCTTCCGCTTCCTTCCAAGCGCAGTTTCGAAAGGTTCAATCGAAACGCATCCGGATTTAGCAGAGCAATCACCACAACCCTCGCAGACTTCAGGGTTAATAACCACCCGGGTGAGAGGATCATCCATGATCTTACGCTTGCGGCGTCGCCGTTTCTCCGCAGCACAAACTTGATCATATATAAGCACAGTACACCCAGGTATATCTCTCAACACCCGCTGAACACTGTCGAGTTCAGAACGAGGATAGACCGATACTCCAACAGGAAGACTCTTAGCGCTATGTCGAGTAGGATCCTCTGCGACAATCACAACTCTTTGAACCCCTTCCGCCAGCATTTGTCTTGCAATCCCAGCAGGGGTCAGTGGACCATCAACTGGCTGACCGCCAGTCATTGCAACAGCATCGTTGTAAAGAATCTTGTAAGTTATATTGGATTTTGCAGCAATTGACTGCCGAATCGCTAAAAGACCTGAATGGTAATAAGTGCCGTCTCCAAGATTCTGAAATATATGCTTTGTTTCAGTAAAATGCTGCAATGATGCCCATGTGACTCCTTCCGCCCCCATATGCGTTCCAAGAATCGTTTTACCCGGTTTGGCCCACATGGCCATTCCGTGGCAACCGATTCCAGACATGGCTACACTACCATCGGGAACGTTTGTCGAAGTGCTGTGCGGACAACCTGAACAGAAAAACGGCAACCGTTTCGGAGCAGTTGGATCTTGCTGGCTCTTTAGAAATGATTGCAATGCATTCACTACTTTCAACCGATTTTCAATTTCTTCAGTCAAAAGTCCGGACTTTTTAAGACGCGTAGCGATTGCATCGGCTATAACGAGTGGCTCAAGTAGTCCATCCGTTGGTAAGATAAAATTTCCATGCTCATCATGTTTACCAACAATTGTTGGACGATTGGTATCGTTATATAAAATATTGGCTGCTTGACTTTCCAAAAAAGCCATTTTTTCTTCAATGAAAAAAAGTTCATTGAAGCCAGCTGCAAACTCCCTCATCCCCTCAGGCTCAAGTGGCCATATCATTCCAACTTTGTATACATCTAATCCAATTGTCTCTGCTATTGTTCGATCAATCCCTAGATATCGGAGAGCTTGCAACACATCGCCATATGATTTACCAGCAGTAACCAATCCAAGTTCTTTTCTTGCTGTAGAAAATTCAACTCGATCAATTTTATTAGCTCTGCAAAACTTCTGTGCAAGTGGAAGTCTGTATCGTTTATGTATCACCTCATCACGGGCAATAGAAAATACGCCTCGATAGTAAAGTCCTTCCGGTGGCAATTCACCTTTATCAGGCTCAACGATTGGGAAATCAAACTCTCCATCTACAGTTGCAGTTTGTTCAATGGATTCATTCACAACCTTGAATGCTGTCCAGCAACCAGCGTATCGAGACAGCGCCCAACCCAATAATCCGAATCTGACATATTCATGAACACTTGATGGATAAATAACAGGCA
>JACCDW010130766.1_pt1 | contig 48555 bp, 44 predicted proteins | sample 7449781 | NCBI WGS metagenome assembly JACCDW01 (sample SAMN15323449, study PRJNA562643) | freshwater metagenome | isolation source: river surface water | place: USA:Blue River Watershed | collected 2017-08-18
CCACCCAGCCCACCCCGGTACCCGCCGCACCCCCGCTGCTGGCGCAGCTGGTGCAGGCCCTGGGCGCCCTTTGGTGGCGCCCCCCGAAGTTGGGCGGTACGCTGGGCATTTGGGTCCTCGTCCCGTTGTCCTGGGCGTACAGAGTGCTGGCCGCAGCCCACCGGCGGCTGACCCGTGCCCCGGCCCCGCCCACTCCCCTACAGCGCCGTGCAACGCCGGAGCCGGCCGATGCGGCCGTACACGCCCCTGTACCCACCATCGTGGTGGGCAACTGGGTGGTGGGTGGCGCTGGCAAGACCCCCACCACCCTGGCCCTGTTGGCCCACCTTCAGAAGGCGGGATGGACACCCGGTGTGGTTTCCAGGGGCTATGGCCGCCGCAGCGGCCAAACCCTGCTGGTCGACCCCCTGCGCAGCCATGCACAGGACGTCGGCGATGAACCCCTGCTGCTGGCACGCCGAGCCGGTGTGCGCGTGGTGGTCGGGCGGGACCGCCGGCGCGCACGCGAGCACCTGCTGCAGTCATGTCCAGAGGTGAACGTCGTGGTGGCCGACGACGGGCTGCAGCACCACCGCCTGTGGCGCGACCTGGAGGTGGTGGTGGTGGATGAACGTGGAGCGGGCAACGGCTGGTGCATCCCAGCGGGCCCCTTGCGCGAGCCACTGCCGCCGACGCTACCGCCCAAGACCCTGCTGCTGTACAGCGCCGGTGTGGCCACCTTGGGGCTTCCCGGGTTCCTCGCCCAGCGGCATCTGGCGGGCATCCAAACCCTCCAGGATTGGCTGGCCGGCCAACCGTGCCCCGCCGATGGTGGCTGGGAGGCCGTTCGGGGACTGCAGATGCAGGCAGCCGCCGCGATCGCAGTGCCCGAGCGCTTCTTCGAATCCCTGCGCCAGCACGGGATCGCGCTGGCGCAAACCCATGCCTTGCCAGACCACGACCCCTGGAATGCCTTGCCGTGGGACGCATCCGTGCGCGAGGTCATCGTCACAGAGAAGGATGCCGTGAAGCTGACCGACCTCGCCCTCCATCCCACCAGCACCCGCGTGTGGGTGGCGCGGCTAGACTTGTGCCTGCCCGCCGACTTCACCATGGCGCTGGACCAGCGGTTGCAAGCCATCCGCACGGGCAGCGCCCTCAAGGCCTGAACCATGGACAACCGCCTGATCGAGCTGCTCGTATGCCCTCTGTGCAAGGGCCCCCTGACCATGCGCCGGGATGAGGAGCAGCGCCCTGTGGGACTGGCTTGCTCCGCAGACCGCCTCCTGTTTCCCATTCGAGATGGGATACCCGTGATGCTGGAATCCGAGGCGCTGCCCCTGGAAACCGAGGGCCAAGGGCCGTGAGCTTTCGCGTCATCATCCCAGCCCGCTTGGCGTCCACGCGGCTGCCCAACAAACCCCTGGCCGACCTGCAGGGCCTGCCCATGGTGGTGCGTGTGGCCCAGCAGGCACAGCGCAGTGCCGCCGCACAGGTGGTGGTGGCGGCGGACGACCCTCGGATCGTGCGGGCCTGCGACGAACATGGGGTGCAATCCCTGCTGACGCGCCAGGACCACCCCAGTGGAAGCGACCGCCTGGCCGAGGCCTGCGCTCAGCTGGGCTGCGCCGATGACGAGGTGGTGGTGAACCTGCAAGGGGACGAACCCCTGATGGATCCCGCGCTAATCGATGCCTGTGCGCGCCAACTCCAGCAGCACCCAGGCTGCGTGATGAGCACCGCCGCCCATCCCTTGGACCGCGAAGCCGATTGGCTCAACCCCAATGTCGTGAAGGTGGTGCTGGACGCCCAGGGCCGCGCGTTGTACTTCAGCCGCAGCCCGCTGCCGGCCTGGCGCGACCGCCGCGCCGCGCAGCCGCTCGCGCAGGCTCCTGCACCCGTCCTGCGCCACATCGGTTTGTACGCCTATCGCGCGGGCTTTCTCAGCCGCTTCCCACAACTGCAGCCCAGCCCGCTCGAGCAGGCCGAGATGTTGGAGCAGTTGCGTGTGCTCTGGCATGGGTTCGCCATCGCCGTGCACGTCACCGAGCAGCCTCCAGAAGGCGGCGTCGACACCCCAGAGGACCTGGAGCGCGTGCGACTGCACCTGGCGCAGCGTCCCTGAAGCCCCCCGGGTCAGCCTGGCGTGTGGGCTGCGTGTTATTCTCAAACTCGGAGACCACACCACCATGAGACTCATCCTGTTGGGCGCCCCTGGCGCCGGCAAAGGCACCCAAGCCGCCTTCATCTGCCAGAAGTACGGCATCCCCCAGGTGTCCACCGGCGACATGTTGCGCGCAGCGGTGAAGGCCGGCACGCCGCTGGGCCTGGAAGCCAAGAAGGTGATGGACTCGGGCGGCTTGGTCAGCGACGGCATCATCATCGGCCTCGTCAAGGAGCGCATTGCACAGCCAGACTGCGCCAATGGCTTCCTCTTTGACGGCTTCCCCCGCACCATCCCACAGGCCGAGGCCATGAAGCAGGCTGGTGTGCCACTGGACATCGTCCTGGAGATCGACGTGCCCGACGCCGCCATCATTGAGCGGATGAGTGGCCGCCGGGTCCATGTGGCCTCGGGCCGCACTTACCACGTCACCTTCAACCCACCCAAGGTGGCCGGCAAGGACGACGCCACCGGCGAAGACCTGATCCAGCGCGACGACGACAAGGAAGAGACCGTGCGCAAGCGCCTAGACGTCTACCAGAGCCAGACCCGGCCCCTGGTCGACTACTACTCGCAATGGGCGGCCACCGGCGATGCCAAGGCGCCCCGTTACGCCAAGATCAGCGGTCTGGGCACCGTCGACGAAATCACCTCGCGGGCCCTGGCAGCCCTGGGCTGAAGCACCGCGGCACACCACACGGCGACGAAGAGTCGCCGTTTTCATTTGGGCGGGCCTGCAGCCAACACCACATCCAACCACACAAGGGAGCAGCACATGGACATCAAGGGCAAGGTTTTCATCGTCACCGGCGGAGCCTCTGGCTTGGGCGAGGGCACGGCTCGCATGCTTGCAGGCCAAGGCGGCACCGTGGTGATCGCGGACCTGCAGGAAGACAAAGGCCGTGCCTTGGCCGCGGAACTCGGAGGTGCCTTCGTCAAGTGCGATGTGTCCAACGAAGAGGACGGCAAGGCCGTGGTGGCCAAGGCCACCTCGCTGGGCAAGCTCATGGGGCTGGTGAACTGTGCCGGCATCGCCACCGCCGCCAAGACGGTGGGCAAGGACGGAGCGCACGCCCTGAGCCTCTATACCAAGACCATCATGGTCAACCTGGTGGGCAGCTTCAACATGATCCGCTTGGCAGCCGAAGCCATGAGCCGCAACGAACCCGAACCCACGGGTGAGCGCGGGGTCTTGATCAGCACCGCCAGCGTGGCCGCTTACGACGGCCAGATCGGCCAAGCCGCCTACTCGGCTTCGAAGGGTGGCATCGTGGGCATGACGTTGCCCATCGCACGGGACCTGGCCCGCAACGGCATCCGCAACATGACCATCGCACCCGGCATCTTTGGCACCCCGATGTTGTTCGGCATGCCGCAGGAGGTGCAGGACGCCTTGGCTGCCGGTGTTCCCTTCCCCAGCCGCTTGGGTACGCCCCAGGACTACGCCCGGCTGGCCCGGCACATCATTGAGAACGACATGCTCAACGGCGAGGTCATCCGGCTGGACGGCGCGATTCGCCTGCCCCCAAAGTGACCAGTGGTCGGGGCGAGAGGATTCGAACCTCCGACCCTCTGCTCCCAAAGCAGATGCGCTACCAGACTGCGCTACACCCCGAACGGATCGGATTGTAGAGGCCCGCGGGCCTCGCCCAGCCCGAACCTGCTCAGTTGCCCGCGTGGCGCTTCAAGGCCGCTGCACGGATGGCCTGCAGCGTGGTCCGCGAGGTGATCACGTCGGTGGGCAACTGCAGGTGAATCAGGCTTGGCCCCGCGTGGCGCAAAGCCCTCACAAACGCCGGCTCGAACTCCTCGGTGCGCGTGACCCGCTCGGCAGCCCATCCATAGGCCCGCGCCAAGGCGGCGAAATCGGGGTTGTAGAGGTCGCTGCCGCTGACACGCCCCGGAAACTCGCGCTCCTGGTGCATGCGGATCGTGCCGTAGGTGCCGTTGTCGACCACGATGCTGATGAGGGGCGCGCCGTCCCGGCCGGCTCCGTATCCGGTGGCCGTGGCCATTTCCTGCCCGTTCATCAGGAAGTCACCGTCGCCCGCCAGGTTGATGACCACCCGGCCCGGCTGTGTCAGCGAAGCGGCCACCGCTGCGGGCAGGCCGTAACCCATGGCGCCGGAGGTGGGGGCCAGCTGCGTCTTGCCCGTGTGGGCCAGGCCGGGGTAGCGCAGATATCGGTGCAGCCAACCCGAGTAGTTACCGGCGCCGTTGGTGTACACGGTGTCCGCCGGTGCCAGGCGCTCCAGTGTCTTCACCACCACCGCCAGGTCCATGGGCTCCACCGGCGTGTGTTCTCGGTTGCGAGCGTAGTCGGCCACGGCTGCTGCCGTCCAGGTGGACCACGTGGGTGGTGTGGTGGGCATGCCCAAGCCGGCCAGCACCTCGTCCATGCTGGACAGGCAAGCCTGCAGCAGGACGTCGGCCGCGTAGACGCGGCCCAATTCCTCGGCCCCGGGGTGCAGGTGCACCAGCCGCTGTTGGGGCCTGGGTGCCTGCAGCAGCGTGTAGCCGCTGGTGGTCATCTCGCCCAGCCGCAACCCCAGTGCCATCACCAGGTCGGCCTGCCGGATGCGCTCGGCCAGTGCTGGGTTGATGCCAATGCCAGCGTCGCCCACGTACAAGGGATGTCGGTTGTCGAACGTGTCCTGAAACCGAAGACCGCAAGACACAGGCAGGTTCCAGGACTGGGCGAATTGTTCCAAAGCGAGCGCGCTGCGCGGTGTCCAGCCGCTGCCACCGACCAACATCAAGGGACGCTGCGAGGCTTCCAGCAGACTGCGCCAGCGCGCCAGGTCTGCAGCGGCAGGTACGGTGCGCACCGGTTCGACGCGAGGCAGCACGGCGGCCTCGGTCATGCCCGACATCACGTCTTCGGGCACCGCCAGCACCACCGGGCCGGGCCGCCCCTGCAGCGCGGTGTGGAAAGCCCGGGCGATGTACTCCGGCAGGCGAGCGGCGTCACCCACCTCGGCAGCCCATTTGGCCATGCCCAAGGTTCCAGGCCCAAAGAACTGTCGGTAGTCGAGTTCCTGAAAGGCCTCGCGGTCGCGAAACTCAGCACCCACCTGACCCACGATCACCACCAGGGGCGTGCTGTCCTGGAACGCGGTGTGGATGCCGATGGAGGCGTTGGTGGCGCCCGGCCCCCGGGTGACCATGCACACACCCGGGCGGCCGGTCAGCTTCCCGTGCGCCTCGGCCATGAAGGCCGCACCGCCCTCCTGCCGACAGGCCACGAAGCGGATGCGGGCCTGGTGGGCATGAAACCCGTCGAGTGCCGCCAGGAAACTTTCGCCGGGCACGCCGAAGACCGTGTCCACGCCCTGCTCGATGAGCGCCTCCACGATCACATGCCCGCCCGGACGGGGCTTTGCCCCATCAGGCCGGGAGTCGATGCCGGCGAAGCCGGACGGAGCCTGGCCCGCGTTCACGACGCAGACCCGGTGGCCAAGGGTGGCGCCTGGTGCAGGCGTTTGCCGACCCAAGTGGCTGAGGCCACCCCCAAACACAGGGCCAAGGCCGCGCCCACGAACAAGCTGCTGGAGCCGCCGTGGTCCAGCAGCCATCCAAACACGGGCGCTGCCACTGCAAAGCCCACATCCAGGCCGGAGTACACCGTTCCATAGACCCGACCCGTGGCCCCCGGCGGAGCAGCCTTGCGAATCAGCATGTCCCGCGATGGGCCGGCCAAGCCGGTCCCCAGCCCGGCCAGCGCGACGAGCAGCCCGCTGAGCAAGGCTGGCAGCCACCCTGAACCCGCCAACACCAGCAGGGCCGCCGACATCCCCATGGCCAGCGCAATGTTGCGCTCCAGGCGCGGCGACGACTTGACCACGAATCCGCCCATGACCATGCCCACCGCACTGGCCACCATGTAGCCCGTGATCATCAAGGCCAACCAGCCCAGGGGCTCCTCATACAGCCGGCCCATGGCGGGCCCCAAGAAACTTTGCACCGCCGCCAGCGAACAGGTGCTCCAGAAGAAGAAGGAAAAGCACACCCACACCGACGGCAGGCGCAGGAAATCCAAAGCCGATGCGGGTGCGGTCTGCTGTGGTGCAGCCGGCGTGCCCGTTGGTGCTGATCGCACCACCGATGGTGGTTTCGGCCTCAGCGCAGCCGATCGCCACCACAGCAGGGCCGCCACTGCACACGCCCACAAGGCGCAAACCAGCATCGACCACCGCCAGGAGCCCGTGGCGGCAGCCACCCCCGCAATCACCAAGGGAGCCGCGGCCCAACCCAAGTTGCCGCTGATCCCGTGCACGGAGAAGGCGTGCCCCAGGCGAGAAGGCGACACCCGCTGGTTCAGGATGGAAAAGTCCGCCGGGTGAAACGGCGCATTGCCCACGCCGGCCAGGGCTGCAGCCATCATGAACCCGGCATAGTCCTGGGCACCTGCGGCGGCCACTGCCGCCAAGGCAAAGCTGCCCATGGCCCCCATCAGCACCGGCCAAGCCCCCACCCGGTCGACCACAAAGCCCGCCAAGGCCTGACCCACACCGGAAATGACAAAAAAGACCGTCACCAAGAGCCCCAACTCGGCGTAGCTGAAACCGTGTTCGGCTGCCAACAAGGGAAACAAGGGGGGCAGGAGCAGGTGGAAGAAGTGGGAGGTGCCGTGGGCCAACCCCACCAAGCCGATGGTCTCCACATCCTGTGAACGGCCAGAGTCTGGTGGAGCCCCTGAGCCTGCGGCCGGAGCGCTTGCGGTGTTCATGCCCCAATCCTAAGCCAGCACGGCAGGCTTGGCGCCAGGGGCGTACAGTACCGGTCCTTCCCCCAAACGGCCATGACCGAAAACGTTCTCTTCGATTACCGCCTCGCCGATTCGGCGGGCAGCAGCTGCACGGCCCAGGCCTGGGCCAAGGTGCCCCCTGCCCTGGATGCTGCCCAGCGGCAAGCGATGCGCCAGCGCGTCCGTGAGCTGCTGCACGCGCATCAGGCCGTGCTGGTGGCCCACTACTACGTGGACGCCGACATACAAGACCTGGCCCTGGAGACCGGCGGCTGCGTCGCAGACTCGTTGGAGATGGCCCGTTTTGGCCGAGACCATCCTGCGCGGACGCTGCTGGTGGCAGGGGTTCGCTTCATGGGCGAAACCGCCAAGATCCTCAGCCCAGACAAGCGCGTGCTGATGCCCGACCTGGAGGCCACCTGTTCCCTGGACCTGGGCTGTCCCGCAGACGACTTTGCCGCCTTCTGTGATGCGCACCCCGACCGGGCTGTGGTGGTGTATGCCAACACCAGCGCGGCGGTGAAGGCACGGGCCGACTGGATGGTGACCAGCGCCTGTGCCATCGACATCGTGCGCCACCTGCAGCAGCAGGGTCGCAAGATCTTGTGGGCACCCGACCAGCATCTGGGGCGCTACATCCAAGACCAGACGGGCGCGGACATGCTCCTGTGGAATGGGGCCTGCATCGTTCACGACGAATTCAAGGGCGTGGAGCTGGAACTGCTCAAGCGCGAGCATCCAGGGGCCCGTGTGCTCGTGCATCCTGAAAGCCCGGCCTCCGTGGTGGCACAGGCCGACGTGGTGGGCTCGACCAGCCGCCTGCTCAAGGCCGTGGTGGAGGACCCTGCCGAGACCTTCATCGTGGCCACCGACAATGGCATCCTGCACCGCATGCGCCAGCTCGCCCCGGGCAAGCGGCTGATCGAGGCGCCCACGGCTGGTCAAAGCGCCACCTGCAAGAGCTGCGCGCACTGCCCCTGGATGGCCATGAACGGCCTGCAGGGACTGGTGCACAGCCTCGAAACGGGGTACGGCGAGATTGAGGTGGCCCAGCCCATTCGAGATCGGGCCCGGCGCTGCATCGACCGCATGCTTGACTTCACTGCCCAACAAGCGATTGCATCCAGCCCGCCCAAGGCATCGGCCACGGGACTGGTGCGCCACATCGGTGCGGCCTGAAACCATGTTCGACCACAACGAATCCCTGGAGCAGGCGCGGGAACGCAACGTCCGAGACGCCTTGTTGGAGGACTATGGCACCTGCGACTGGACAGGCCTGCTGATCCCGGCAAGCCGCCGCGTGGTGGCCGATGTGCGGGTGCGCGAATCCGCCGTCTTGTGCGGCCAGGCCTGGTTTGAAGCCTGCCTGCGCACCTTAGACAAACAGGCCAAGATCGATTGGCGCTACGACGAAGGCCAAGACATGCAGGCCGACACCGTGGTGTGCACGCTTCATGCACAGGCGCGTGCGCTGCTGGCAGCCGAACGCCCCGGGCTGAACTTCTTGCAACTGCTGTCGGCCACGGCCAGCGTCGCACGGCTGCATGTTCAGGCCATTGCGGGTGCCTCCCCCAACCCGCGCGGCTGCGTGGTCTTGGACACGCGCAAGACGATACCGGGTCTGCGCCAGGCTCAGAAGTACGCGGTGCGTGTGGGTGGCGGAGCCAACCAACGCTTGGCCCTGTGGCATGGGATCCTGATCAAGGAGAACCACATCGCGGCCGCCGGCGGCATCGCCCCGGTGATGCAGCAGGCGCAGTCGCTCAACAGCGGCGTGGACATCCAGATCGAAGTGGAAAGCCTGGACGAATTGCAGCAGGCCTTGGCCGCCGGAGCCCAAAGCATCCTGATCGACAACTTCTCTTTGGCCGACATGCGCGAGGCGGTGCGGATCACGGCCGGCCGGGCGCTCCTGGAGGTTTCGGGGGGCGTCACGCTGGCGCAGCTGCGCGACATCGCCGCCACCGGCGTGGACCGCATTTCCATCGGCAAACTCACCAAGGACATCCGCGCGATCGATTTCTCGATGCGGGTGCGCTCAACGCTCTGAAGGGGTGCCGATGGGGCGCTCGCGCTCCTGGCGAACGAGGATGGTGGGGAAACTCACTGGCAAGGTGTGCGGGTAATCTCGGCTGTAGTGCAGCCCCCGGCTTTCCTGCCGTGACAGCGCTGAGCGCACGATGAGATCGGCGCAGTCCACCAAGTTACGCAATTCCAGCAGATCACGGTTGACGCGGAAGTGCGCGTAGTACTCGTGGATCTCCGAGCGCAACAAGGCGATGCGGTGGCGGGCCCGCTCCAGCCGCTTGGTCGTGCGCACGATACCCACATAGTTCCACATCATCAGCCGCAGTTCATCCCAGTTGTGGGCGATCACCACCTGTTCGTCGGCATCGGCCACTTGGCTTTCGTCCCACGGTGGCAAGACGGCCATCGCCGCTGTTTCCCCTCGGCCGATGGCGCTGGCGCAGGTCTGGCCCAACACAACGCACTCCAACAGAGAATTGCTGGCCAAGCGGTTGGCGCCATGCAGCCCGGTGTAAGTCGCCTCTCCGACCGCATAGAGGCCCGGTAGATCGGTCCGCCCTTGGAGGTCGGTGACCACTCCGCCACAGGTGTAGTGCGCCGCCGGCACCACCGGAATGGGTTGGCGTGCGATGTCGATGCCCAAACCCAAGCAGCGGGCATGGATGGTAGGAAAGTGCGACTTGAGAAAGTCCTCGCCGAGGTGGGTGGCGTCCAACCACACATGGTCCACCCCGTGCTTCTTCATCTCGAAGTCGATGGCCCGCGCCACGATATCGCGTGGTGCCAACTCCGCCCGCTCATCATGGCGGTGCATGAAGCGCGCCGCCTCGCCCTGCAGGCCGGGCACCTTTAGGAAGGCACCTTCACCGCGCAGCGCTTCCGTGATCAGGAAGCTGCGCTCTTGCGGGTGGTACAGGCACGTCGGATGGAATTGGATGAACTCCATGTTGCCCACGCGACAGCCCGCCCGCCACGCCATGGCAATGCCGTCGCCCGTGGCGGTGTCGGGGTTGCTGGTGTAACGGTACACCTTGCCCACGCCGCCGCAGGCCAGAACCACGGCCCGTGCCGGCAGGGTCCGCACCCGGTCAGCCTCGATGTCCAGGGCGTAGACCCCATAGCAGCGTGCCGGTTCCTGGCGCTTGAGCAAGCGGGAGGTGATGAGGTCCACCGCCATCCACCGCTCCAGCAGCGTGATGCGGGGGTGGCGCTGCGCAGCCTGAAGCAGCGCTTGGTGTATGGCCTGGCCGGTGGCGTCCGCAGCGTGGGCGATGCGCCGCACGGCGTGCCCGCCTTCCTTGGTCAGGTGCAGTCCCAATGGGCCATCCGGGTCTTCGGAAAAGGCCACACCTTGGTCCACCAGCCAACGAATGGCCCGCTCACTGTTCTCGGCGATGAAGCGTGCCGTGTGCTCATCCACGAGGCCGGCACCGGCATCCTGGGTATCACGCACATGGGACTCGATGCTGTCATCGGCCCCCAGGACGCCCACGATGCCGCCCTGGGCCCAAGCGGTGGCCGCCTCGCCAAGACTGCGCTTGGCCAGCACCACGACAGGTACGTGGTCGGCCAGGTGCAGCGCGGTCGTCAGGCCGGCCAAACCGGCCCCAACGACCACCACCGGCGGCTCCGCGCCGCTCACGTCATCGTCTCCCATCGGCCGATTCTAGGAGGGCTGTTCAATGAACCACACGCTCGAAAACAAAGGCCCCTTCCTGAACGTCCACCGGTATCACATCCTTCGGCCCAAAGCGGCCCTGCAGAATGAGTTTGGCCACGGGGTTCTCGATGCGCTGCTGAATGGCCCGCTTCAATGGCCGTGCACCGAACACCGGGTCAAAGCCGACCTTGGCAATCTCGGCCAGGGCAGCGGCGGACACATCGAGCTTGATCTCCATCTTTTCCAATCGGCTCTCCAACAGGCGCAACTGGATGCGCGCAATGGACTCGATGTGTTGAGCCTGCAAGGCATGAAACACCACGGTCTCGTCGATCCGATTGAGGAACTCGGGGCGGAAATGGGCCTTGACCTCGGCCCACACGGCTTCACGAATCAGCTCGGCATCTTGGCCGGCCATGTCCATGATGCGGTGCGAGCCCAGGTTGCTGGTCATGATGATGACGGTGTTCTTGAAGTCCACGGTGCGTCCCTGACCATCGGTCAGGCGCCCGTCGTCGAGCACCTGCAACAACACATTGAACACATCGGGATGGGCCTTTTCCACCTCATCCAGAAGCAGCACGCTGTAGGGCTTTCGCCGCACGGCCTCGGTCAGGGTACCGCCCTCTTCATAGCCCACGTAGCCCGGCGGCGCGCCGATGAGTCGGCTCACCGAGTGCTTTTCCATGAACTCGCTCATGTCGATGCGCACCATGTGGTCGTCGCTGTCGAACAAGAAGCCGGCCAGGGCCTTGCAAAGCTCGGTCTTGCCAACCCCCGTGGGTCCCAAGAACAAGAAGGACCCCAGAGGCCGGTTGGGGTCCGAGAGCCCTGCTCGAGAGCGCCGGATGGCGTCGGCCACCGAGACGATCGCCTCGTCCTGACCCACCACCCGCTCGTGCAGGCGCTCTTCCATGTGCAGGAGCTTGTCGCGCTCGCCCTGCATGAGCTTGCTCACCGGAATGCCGGTGGCGCGCGCCACCACCTCGGCAATCTCTTCAGCACCCACCAAGGTGCGCAACAAGCGCGGGCGCTTGTCGCCCTCACCCTTGCCGGATTCCTTGGCCTGTGCGGCTTGTAGCCGCTTTTCCAAATCCGGCAGCTTGCCGTACTGCAGTTCGGCCACCTTGTTGAAGTCGCCCTTGCGCTTGAGTTCCTCGATCTGGTGGCGAATCCGATCGATCTCTTCCTTGACCTGCGCCGATCCTTGCGCCGCCGCCTTCTCCACCTTCCAGACCTCTTCCAGGTCCGCATACTCGCGGCCTAATTTGCCGATCTCCTCCTCGATTAGGGCCAGGCGCTTCTTGGAGGCTTCGTCCTTTTCCTTCTTGACCGCCTCCCGTTCGATCTTCAGCTGGATGAGGCGCCGGTCGAGCTTGTCCATGACTTCAGGCTTGGAGTCGATCTCGATCTTGATCTTGGCAGCAGCCTCGTCGATCAGGTCGATGGCCTTGTCGGGCAGGAACCGGTCGGTGATGTAGCGATGGGAAAGCTCGGCTGCCGCCACGATGGCGGGATCGGTGATTTCAACGCCGTGGTGCACCTCGTAGCGCTCTTGCAAACCACGAAGGATGGCGATGGTGGCCTCCACCGAGGGCTCGTCGACCAGCACCTTCTGGAATCGCCGCTCCAATGCGGCGTCCTTCTCCACATGCTTGCGGTACTCGTCCAGTGTGGTGGCGCCAATGCAATGCAGTTCGCCGCGGGCCAGGGCAGGCTTGAGCATGTTGCCCGCATCGATGGCCCCTTCGGCCTTCCCGGCGCCCACCATGGTGTGGATCTCATCGATGAACAGGATGATGCGGCCTTCGTCGGCGGCCACCTCCTTGAGCACGGCCTTGAGCCGCTCCTCAAACTCGCCACGGAACTTGGCGCCGGCCAACAAGCCCGCCATGTCCAAGACCAGAACCCGCTTGTCGCGCAGGGTGTCCGGTACTTCCCCATTGACGATGCGCTGTGCCAGACCCTCCACAATCGCCGTCTTGCCCACGCCCGGCTCGCCGATGAGCACGGGGTTGTTCTTGCTGCGGCGCTGCAGCACCTGGATGGCTCGGCGAATCTCGTCATCGCGGCCAATCACAGGGTCGAGCTTTCCCATGCGCGCCCGCTCGGTCAGGTCCAGCGTGAACTTCTTGAGCGCTTCGCGCTGGCCCTCTGCCTCAGCCGAATCCACCTTTTGGTCCCCGCGAACAGCGCGGATCGCCGCTTCCAGGGCTTTGCGGGTCAGCCCGTGGCCCCGCACCACCGCGCCGAGGTCGGCCTTGGAATCGGCAAGTGCCAGCAGCAGCATTTCGCTGGCGATGAACTGGTCACCCCGCTGCGACGCCTCCTTCTCGGCCTGCTGAAACAACTGCACCAGATCACGGCCAACCTGGACCTGCCCTCCCTGAACCTGGGGCAAGGCCGCCAGGGCCGTATCCGCTGCCGTCTTGAGTGCGCCCACGTTGGCACCGGCGCGCTCCAGCAGGGAACGAGGACCGTCGGCCTGGGCCAGCAAGGCCAGCAACAGGTGGACCGGCTCGATATACGGATGCTCGCGGGTCACCGCCAGGCTTTGGGCGTCCTGCAGGGCGTGTTGCAGGGTTGTGGTGAGCTTGTCCAAACGCATGTTGCACTCCTTGATTCCTCACATGTGGTGTGAGGACCGGGAAATTCAAGGGCCGCCCACCCTTGGGCACAATCGGGCCATGTCCATCCACCAACTCTCCGTGGTCTACCAGACCGATCAGGACCGCCTGCTGTTGCGGGTGAGAACCCGCGACGATCGGCTCTTCGAGCTCTGGTTGACACGGCGCCTGATGGCGCGGCTGTGGCAGCCGATGCAAAACACGGCCAACGCGGCATCCCTGGGCATGGCCTCGCGCGGCGCCACCATACTGCCGGAGGCCCGTGACATGGTGACGCAGAGCATGCGTGACCAAGCCAAACAGGCTGGTGACTTTGCCTCGCCTTTCGATGACAGCGCCGCCGAGCGCCCACTGGGCGAACAGCCCCTGCTGGTGGCCGCGGTCGACATTCGACAGGGTGCGTCGGGCCAGGTGACCGTCGTGTGGCGCGATGCCCAACAGCGTGACTTGTCCCTGACCCTGACGGCCGACCTGTTGCACAACCTGCTGTCCCTGGTCGAGCAGGCGCTGGTGCAGTCGGAGTGGGGATTGGTGGCGCCCCCTGCTGCGCAGGCGCCGGTCCCCAGCGAGCCCTCGCCTGCGCCGCGCCTGCTGAACTGAGGATGTGGGGCAGCGCCCCACCAGGGCCTGCCGTAGCGCGGTCGAGGCCGCGCAGATCGCTCAGGCTGCGTTGCCGGCCGAGATACCCCAGCGGGCCAGCGCTTGATCGTCGCTCACGCGGGCATCCACCCAGCGCGCGCCCTGCGGCGTGTGTTCCTTCTTCCAGAAGGGGGCCTGCGTCTTGAGGTAGTCCATCAAAAACTCACAGGCCTTGAACGATTCACCCCGGTGGGCCGATGCCACGGCCACCAGGACAATCTGCGCACCCGGCTCCAGCGCCCCAACCCGGTGGATCACCCGAACGGCCCGGATATCAAAGCGGGCAAACGCCTGGTCAATCATGGACTCGATGGACGATTCGGTCATCCCGGGATAGTGCTCAAGCTCCAAAAGCGCAATCGACCCGCCGGGCTCAGCCGGTGCAGACCCCAAGCGGTCTCGAACCGTGCCCACAAAGCTCGTCACCGCCCCCACACCCAGGTCATCTCGGTGCAGGGCCTGCACTTCGCGCGACAGGTCGAAGTCCTCGGTTTGAATCACCACCCGCGGTGCGCCCACGTCAGCCTCCCGTGACCGGTGGAAAGAACGCCACCTCAGCGCCATCGGGAACAACGCCATCCTCGGAGGCCATGACCTGGTTGACCGCACAACGCACCGCCCGCCCCTTTTGCAGGGCTTGGGCGTGGGCAGGGCTGCACTGGATCAGGACTTCGCGCAATTGGGCGACCGTCAAAGGGGCCGACAAGCCCTGGAGTTCTTGGCGTTCCCCGAGGGCTTCGCGCAGTGAAGCGAAGTAGCGGATGGTCAGGTTCATGGCCGGTTTCGGGGGCTGCTGCGGGAACTCAAGCGGACAGGAGGTCTGCAAAGGACAGGAACCGCACCATCTGCCCCTGCTCGATGGTCGTACCAGCCGGATTGTCGACCAGTCCGTCGGCCCAAACCGCCGAGGTCAGCACACCCGAGCTCTGGTTGGGGAAAAGCTCCACCCCACCCTGCCCGTTCAGCCGTGCGCGCAGAAACTCTCGGCGCCGATCGGGCCGCGGCCAGCTGAAGTCTGCGCGCAGCATCTGCGGCTTGAAGGACTGGGCCGGCATTCCCTGCAAGACCCGGAGCAACGGTGCCACCGCCAGCACAAAGGTGACGAAGCTGGACACCGGGTTGCCCGGCAGCCCCACGAACAGGCATTCCCGCTGACCGCTGGTGCGGACCGAGCCAAAAGCCAGGGGCTTGCCAGGCTTGATGCCCATCTGCCACAGCTCCAGGCGCCCCTGCGCCTGCACCGCCGGCTTGATGTGGTCTTCCTCCCCCACGGAAACGCCACCCGAGGTCAGGATCAGGTCATGCCCATCAGCAGCCTGTCGCAGGGCAGCGCGCGTGGCCTCCAGGCGATCGGGCACGATGCCCAAATCGGTGACGTCACAGCCCGCGGCCAACAACAAACCACGCAGCGTGTAACGGTTGGAGTTGTAGATGGCGCCCGGGCGCAGTTGCTGCGGGCTCACCTCGCCCGGCATGACCAATTCGTCGCCCGTGGAAAACAAGGCTACACGGGGCCGCCGCACCACCACCACCTCCGCACAACCCACCGACGCGGCCAAGCCCATGGCCTGCGGTGTCATGCGGGTACCAGCGGTCAAGACCACCGAGTCGGCCTGCACATCCTCGGCCCTGCGGCGCACCCACTGGCCCAACTGGGGCGACACCTTCACCACCACCGAGCCCAAGCCTTGGCCATCGCTGGCGGCAACGGCCTCGCACTGCTCCTGCATCACCACCGCATCCGCGCCGGGGGGCAGCTGTGCCCCGGTAAAGATGCGGGCGGCGGTGCCCGGCTCAAGCGCCGAACCGACCTGGCCGGCGGGGATGCGTTGGCTCACCGGCAGCCGGGTTCCAGGCTCGGGCACATCCGCGGCCCTCAGGGCGTAACCGTCCATGGAGGTGTTGTCCTGCGGTGGCACGTCGATCAAGGATCGGATCGGCTGCGCCAGGACACGGTTCCAGGCTTCGAGCAGGCTCACAGCCTGCACGTCGCGGATCAAGGCCGCTTGTGCGCCGCGGCTCAGCCGCTGCAGCGCGTCTTCCAAACTCATCAGGTCAGCAGCGGGCTTCATTCAACGCAGCGTGGTTCAGGCTTGAGAAGGGTTCCGGTGCACGCTGGACACTCCGAGGGCATCAGGCATGGGCCTCGATGTAGGCCTTGACCCGCGCCACATCGGGGGGCAATACGGTGAATCGCTTGGGCAACGCTTCAATCCCCTGGAGCGCTGCAGGACGCTCCGGCTCAAGACCCAGGGCCTCGACCAGCGTCTGGGCAAACTTTGCCGGTAAGGCCGTCTCCAGGACCAGCATGGGCACACCAGGCTCGGTCCATTGGCGTGCCACCTTGAGGCCGTCGGCCGTGTGGGTGTCAATCATCACACCGAAGCGGCGGTGGGTGTCACGTATGGTTTCCAGCCGATTGGCGTGGGTGCTGGCACCCGATACAAAACCGTAGTGGCCGATCTGTTGGAACTCGGCGTCGGACAGTCGGAAGAATCCCTGCTTCTCCACCTGCTCACCAAACAGCGCCCGGGTACGCGGGCCGTCCCGGCCGAGGAGGTCGAATACGAAGCGCTCGAAATTGCTCGCCTTGCTGATGTCCATCGACGGGCTGGACGTCTCGTGGGTCTCGGCCGTCTTGCGCACCCGATAGGTTCCGGTTCGGAAGAACTCATCGAGCACGTCGTTCTCGTTGGTGGCGCACACCAGGCGTGCGATGGGCAGCCCCATCATGCGTGCCACATGGCCCGCGCAGATGTTGCCGAAATTGCCCGAGGGCACCGCGAAGCTGACCCGCTCTTCATCGGACTGTGTGGCCTGAAAGTAGCCCGCAAAGTAGTACACCACCTGCGCCAGCAAACGCGCCCAGTTGATGGAGTTGACGGTGCCGATGTGCCAGTGCGTCTTGAAGCCCAGGTCATTGGAGACGGCCTTGACGATGTCCTGACAGTCGTCGAACACACCCTCAATGGCAATGTTGTGGATGTTGGCGTCCTGCAGGCTGAACATCTGTGCCTGCTGAAAGGGGCTCATCCGGTTGTGCGGGCTGAGCATGAACACCTTGACGCCCTTCTTGCCCTTCATCGCGTACTCGGCTGCGCTGCCGGTATCGCCACTGGTGGCCCCCAGGATGTTCAGGACCTGTGAGCGCCGCCCCAACTCGTACTCGAACAACTGGCCCAACAGCTGCATGGCCATGTCTTTGAAGGCCAGCGTGGGACCGTTGGACAAGGCCTGCAACTGCAGGCCACCCTCCAGCGGCTTGAGTGGCACGATGGCGGGCGTGCCGAACACCGCTTCGTTGTAGGCCCGGCCACACATGGCCCGCAGGTCCTGAGAGGGAATGTCGTCCACGTACAGCGACAACAGGCGAAAAGCCAACTCCGCGTAGCCCTGTTCGCGCCAAACGGCACGCAGATCGGCCAAACCCGCTCGGTCGATCTTCGGGTACTGCTCCGGCAGGTACAGGCCACCATCAGGGGCCAAGCCCTCGAGCAAGATCTCGGAAAAACGCTTACGGCCCGGGTGGCCGCGGGTGCTCAGGTAGCGCATCAGGCCAACTCTTCCTTGCGCAGCCTCACGATGGGCGCCAACACACTGGTCAGCGACTGCATCTTCTGCAGCGCGCCATTCATGCGGCCTTCCGTGGTGCTGTGGGTCAGGATGATCAGGTCGGTCTGCTTCTCTCCTTCAGCAGACTCACGCTGCAACACCGCATCAATGGAGATGTCGTGAGAAGCCAAGAGGCTGGTGATCTGCGCCAGCACGCCGGCGCGGTCAGCGACCACCAATCGCAGGTAGAAGGACGTGACGACCTGGTCCATGTCCAGGACTGGGGTGTCGGCGAGCGCGCCCGGCTGGAAAGCCAGATAGGGCACGCGGTGTCCGTGGTCGGCCGTGTGCAGTCGGGTGATGTCCACCAAATCGGCGATCACCGCCGACGCGGTGGGCTCTGCGCCGGCGCCCTTGCCGTAGTACAGCGTGGTGCCCACGGCATCGCCCTGCACCACCACGGCGTTCATGGCCCCCTCCACGTTCGCGATCAGACGCTTGGCCGGCACCAGGGTGGGGTGCACGCGCAGCTCGATGCCGCCCACATCATCGCGGCGCCGGGTGATGCCCAACAACTTGATGCGGTAGCCCAGCTGTTCGGCGTAGCGGATGTCGGTGGCCTGCAGCTGCGTAATGCCCTCCACATGCGCCCGGTCGAACCGGACGGGCACCCCAAAGGCAAGGGAAGCGAGCAGCGTGGCCTTGTGCGCCGCGTCCACACCCTCGATGTCGAAGGTGGGGTCTGCCTCGGCATAGCCCAGTCGCTGGGCCTCGGCCAGCACCACACCGAAATCCAATCCCTTGTCGCGCATCTCGGACAGGATGAAGTTGGTGGTGCCGTTGATGATCCCGGCAATCCATTGGATGCGGTTGGCCGTCAAGCCTTCACGCAGGGACTTGATGATGGGGATACCACCCGCCACGGCGGCTTCAAAGGCCACGGTGACGCCCCGCTCTTGAGCGGCGGAGAAGATCTCCGAGCCATGAACGGCCAACAGGGCCTTGTTGGCGGTGACCACGTGCTTGCCGGCCGCGATGGCCTCCAGCACCAGGGTCCGGGCGATGCCATAGCCGCCGATCAATTCCACGACGATGTCGATGTCGGGCCGTTGGATGGCCTCACGGGCATCGGCCAGCACCTCGGCGCGGCCTTGGACCACCTCTTGGGCGCGCGCGGTGTCCAGGTCGGCGACCACCACCACCTCGATCCCACGCCCGGCACGCCGGCGGATTTCCTCCTGGTTGCGGGCCAGCACCTCAAACGTGCCACGCCCCACCGTCCCAATGCCCAAGAGGGCGACTTTGATTGGCTTCATCTTTCAACACCTCAGGCTGCATGGCGCAGCCACTGCAGGGCACGCTCAGGCGTGGCGCCGCCTGTAATGGTCCAGGAACCGTGCGATGCGTCCCACGGCCTCGGTCAAATCGTCTGCGTTGGGCAGGAACACCAGGCGGAAATGATCGGGACGGGGCCAGTTGAAGCCGGTCCCCTGCACGATGAGCACCTTCTCCTGCGCCAAGAGGTCGTACGCGAATTGCTGGTCATCTGTAATCGGATAGAGCTTGGGGTCCAGCCGAGGGAACATGTACAGCGCCGCCTTGGGCTTGACACAGCTCACACCGGGGATCTCGGTGAGCAGCTTGTGCGCCAAGTCACGTTGGCGGCACAGGCGCCCACCAGGTGCCACCAGGTCCTTGATGCTTTGGTAGCCCCCCAGCGCCGTTTGGATCGCCAATTGTCCGGGCGTGTTGGAACACAGGCGCATGGAGGCCAGCATGTTCAGCCCTTCGATGTAGTCCTTGGCGCGCTTCTTGTGGCCCGACACCACCATCCAACCGGCGCGGTAGCCGCAGCTGCGGTAGTTCTTGCTCAAACCGTTGAAGGTGAGAAACAGCACATCGTCGGCCAAGGAGGCGATGCTCGTGTGGCTGTGGCCGTCGTACAAGGTCTTGTCGTAGATCTCGTCGGCAAACACGATTAGCTGGTGCTGGCGGGCCAACTCCACAATCCCCTGCAACACCTCATCGGGGTACAGCGCACCGGTGGGGTTATTGGGATTGATGACCACGATGCCCTTGGTGCGTGGCGTGATCTTGCGCTTGATGTCCTCCAGGTCGGGCATCCAGTCGCTTTGCTCGTCACACAGATAGTGAACCGGCTGGCCGCCCGACAGTGACACCGCGGCCGTCCACAGCGGGTAGTCGGGCGCCGGCACCAGAATCTCGTCTCCGTTGTCCAAAAGGCCGTTGAGGGCCATCACGATCAACTCGGAAGCGCCATTGCCCAGGTAGACGTCATCCACCGTGACACCGGTGATGTTCTTTTCCTGCGTGTAGTGCACGACCGACTTGCGCGGCGCAAACAGCCCCTTGCTGTCGGTGTAACCCGCCGCGTTGGCCAGGTTGCGGATCATGTCCTGCACGATCTCATCGGGGGGCTCCAAGCCAAACACGGCCAGATTACCGATGTTGAGCTTGATGATCTTCTGCCCTTCTTCTTCCATCTGCCGGGCCTTGTCCAGCACCGGGCCACGGATGTCGTAGCAGACGTTGGCCAGCTTGCTGGATTTGGCGATCGGGTTCACGGAAGGCGCGCTCGGTCTAGAGGAAACCTAGAATTTGACCACATGAAGATGCAACCCGACCGCCTGGAAGGCACCAACCTCATCAGCAGACTGGAAGCGCCACGCCTGTGGGTGCACCAAACGGCCTTCGAGGGCAGCCAACTGGTGCCACACCGCGGCGCCGTTCAGCCTTGGTCGCCGGCGCGGTTTGAAGACCTCACGGCGGCCGATTTCGAGGCCTTGCTGGCCCTAAAACCTGAATTGGTGATCATGGGCACGGGCCCCCGGCTGCGCTTTCCAGCGGCTGCCTTGCGTCGCGCCTTGGTGGAGGCCGGCGTCGGGTTCGAAGCCATGGACAGTGCGGCGGCCTGCCGAACCTTCAATGTCTTGGCCAGCGAGGGGCGAGCGGTCCTGGCGGCCCTGATCCTGGCCTGATCGGGGTCCTTTATAATCCTCGGTTGACTTTCAAGCACCCGCCCGAATCATGACGCCAGCCTTGAACAAAACCCTGCCGGACATCGACGCGCTTGCCACGGGGGGTGTGAAGTTCACGCCGTCGGCCTTTGCTGGCAAGGCCATCGTGCTGTACTTCTATCCCAAGGACAACACACCCGGCTGCACCACCGAGGCCATGCAGTTTCGCGACAAGCATGCCGACTTCAAGAAGGCCGGCGCCGTGGTGTTCGGCGTTTCACGAGACAACATGGCCTCGCACGACAAGTTCAAGGCGAACCTGGAACTGCCCTTCGAGCTGATCGCCGACACGGAAGAAAAGCTCTGTCACATGTTTGGCGTGGTCAAGAACAAGATCATGTACGGCAAGAAGGTCAAGGGCATCGAGCGCAGCACCTTCTTGATCAACGCTCAGGGCGTGCTGGTGCAGGAGTGGAGAGGCATCAAGGTGGCCGGTCACGTCGACGAAGTGTTGCTGGCGGTCAAGGCGCTCAAGAAAGCCGCCTAAGCGCCGCCGGGCAGCCGGCCTCCAGGCGGCACGCTTTGCCGTATAGTGGGCTCATGACAGGCAAGCCCTGCCCCCTGATTCATTCGAGTTTCACCTGCGAAGGCCGCGGTTTCCCCGCGGCCTTTTTGTTTTTGCATTTGACTGCCCATGCCACTGCCCAAGCCCCCAGTTCGTAAAGCCACCCTGCTCTCACCAGCTGATTACCCGTCGGCGGCATCGCGCACGCCGCCCATCGCGTCTCCCCTGACACCCCCCGCCCGCCTGCCCGCAGACCTGCGGGTGGTGGCGCCTGCATCGGAGCCCACCACCACGCCAACGGCACAGCCGCGAAAGGCAGAACCAGCCAACCGTGCTGAAGGCACGCTGCCGCCCAACACCGCGCGGCGCAGTAAAGCGTCCCCGGCCGCCTCCGCACCGGCCCCGGCAAAGCCACCCAAGGCCGGTAAGAAAGCCGCCTCCGCACCGGTGGCCACGAAACTGTTTGTGCTGGACACCAACGTGCTGATGCACGACCCGATGTCGATCTTCCGCTTTGAGGAACACGACGTCTTCCTGCCGATGATCACGCTGGAAGAGCTCGATGGCCACAAAAAGGGCATGAGCGAGGTGTCGCGCAACGTGCGCCAGGTCAGCCGGGAACTCGACGCCCTGGCCGCGGATGGTCTGCCCGACCCCGCGCAGGGCATTCCCCTGGCCAAGACCGGCCACCGCGAGGCCAGCGGTCGCCTGTTTTTCCAGACCACCTTCATGGACACGCGGCTTCCTGAGGGCCTGCCACAGGGCAAGGCGGACAACCAGATCCTGGGCGTGGTGCAGGCCCTGCGGGGCCAGATCAAAGACCGGGAGGTGGTGTTGGTGTCCAAGGACATCAACATGCGGATCAAGGCTCGGGCCTTGGGCCTTCCGGCTGAAGACTACTTCAACGACAAGACCCTGGAAGACGGGGACCTGCTGTATACAGGTGTTCTGGCCCTTCCGGCCGACTTCTGGGAGCACCATGGCAAGACCATGGAAAGCTGGCAGCAGGCCGGCAGCACGTATTACCGGATTTCGGGCCCCCTGGTGCCCGCCCTGCTGATCAACCAGTTCGTGTACCTGGAGGCGCCAGGCGCCACCCCGCTGTATGCCCGGGTGACCGAGATCACCGGCAAGACCGCGGTGCTGCGCACCCTGCGAGAGTTCACGCACCAGAAGAACGCCGTGTGGGGTGTAACCGCCCGCAACCGCGAGCAAAACTTCGCGCTGAACCTGCTGATGGACCCCGATTGCGACTTCATCACGCTGACGGGCACAGCCGGCACCGGCAAGACCTTGATGACCCTGGCTGCCGGGCTGGCCCAGGTGCTGGACGACCGCCGCTACACGGAAATCATCGTCACACGCGTCACCGTTCCAGTCGGTGAGGACATCGGCTTCCTGCCCGGTACGGAGGAAGAGAAGATGGGGCCCTGGATGGGCGCACTGGACGACAACCTGGAGGTCCTGGCCCGAAGCGACGGGGCCGCTGGCGAATGGGGCCGTGCCGCCACCAACGATCTGGTGCGCAGCAAGATCAAGATCAAGAGCCTGAACTTCATGCGAGGGCGGACCTTCCTAAACAAGTTCGTGATCATTGATGAGGCGCAGAACCTCACGCCCAAGCAGATGAAGACCCTGATCACACGCGCAGGGCCGGGCACCAAGATTGTTTGCCTGGGAAACCTCGCCCAAATCGACACACCGTACCTGACCGAGGGCTCTTCAGGCCTGACCTATGCCGTCGACCGCTTCAAGGGCTGGCCCCACTCCGGCCACGTGACGCTGGCCCGTGGCGAGCGCTCACGCCTGGCGGACTACGCCTCCGAGGTGCTCTGAACGCGGGCCGCAAGGCCCGCGTCGGCATGGTCACCGGCCCGCGACGAGGTCCTTGACCTGCTGCAAGGCGCTCGGGTCCTCGATGGTGGTGAGGTCACCGGGATCACGGCCTTCGCACACCGCCTGAATGGCCCGACGCAGCAGCTTGCCTGATCGGGTCTTCGGCAGCAATGTCACAAATCGGACGCGGGCCGGTCGGGCCACGGCGCCCAACTGCTCATCGACCACCTTCATGATCTCGCCCTCGAGCTTGAGAGCGTCAGCCGGCGCGGCCGCCCGCGACGCATCCTTGAGCACCGCGAAGGCCATCGCCACCTGGCCCTTGAGCTGATCGGCCACACCGACCACCGCCACCTCGGCCACTTGGGGGTGGCTGGAGATGCTCTCTTCGATCTCGCGGGTGCCGAGTCGATGACCGGCCACGTTGATGACGTCGTCGGTGCGGCCCAGGATGAAGTAGTAGCCCTCTTCGTCTCGGATGCCCCAATCAAAGCTGCTGTAGACCTGGCGGCCGGGGATGCTCTTCCAGTAGGTGTTGACATAGCGCTCGTCGTCGCGCCACACCGTCTGCATGAAACCGGGGGGCAAGGGGCCCTCGATGGCCACCACGCCCTTTTCGTTCGCACCGGTCAGCTCTTCGCCGGTGTTCTCGTTGAACAACTTCACGTTGAAGCCGTACATCGGGATGCCCGGGCTGCCAAACTTGCTGGGCTTGCGCTCGATGCCATTGGCTATCGTCAACACGGGTGCCCCGGTTTCGGTTTGCCAATAGTTGTCGATGATGGGGCGCTTGAGGGCGTCCGCAATCCACTGCGCCGTGGGCTCGTCCAAGGGCTCGCCGGCCAAGAACAGGGCCCGCAAGGAACCCAGGTCGTAGCGGCTGAGATAGGCCGGATCCTGCTTCTTGAGCACCCGCACCGCCGTGGGCGCACTGAACATCGCCGTGACCTTGTACTTCTCAACAAGGCTCCACCAGATGCCCGCATCGGGCCGAATGGGCAATCCCTCATACATGATGGTGGCCATGCCATGCAGAAGCGGCCCATAGATGATGTAGCTGTGCCCCACCACCCAGCCGATGTCGCTGGTGGAGAAGTACGTTTCCCCAGGGTTGCACATGAAGATGTGCTTCATCGAGGCGGCCAGGTTCACCATGTAGCCGCCGGTGTCCCGCTGCACGCCCTTCGGACGACCGGTGGTTCCGCTCGTGTAGAGCGTGTAGCTCGGATGGGATGCTTCCACCCACTCGCAGGGCACCTGCGTGCCCACATGGGCAGCCGCCAGGCTGGCGTAATCTTCGTCGCGACCGGGCGTCATCGGCATGTCGGCCAAGCCGCGGTTGACCATCAACACCTTGCTGGGCTTGCTCTTGGCCAGTTCAATCGCCTCGTCCAGCAGCCCCTTATAGGGAACCACCTTGCCGCCGCGGCTGCCCGCATCGGCACTCACGATCACCTTGGGCTCGGCGTCATCGATGCGACTGGCCAAGGACACACTGGCAAATCCACCGAACACCACGGAGTGGATCGCGCCAATGCGCACACAGGCCAGCATGGCAAACGCGGCCTCGGGGATCATCGGCATGTAGATCAGGACCCGATCGCCCTTGCCCACACCCTGTGACCGGAGCACAGCCGCCATCTTCTGCACCTGTTCGTGCAGTTCCCCATAGGTGTAGGTGACTTCGCGGTCTACTTCGGTGGATACCCAGATGAGGGCGGCTTGGTTGCGGCGATCAGCCAAATGCCGGTCGATCGCGTTGTGGCACAGGTTGGTGGTTCCCCCCACGTACCAATGCGTAAACGGTGCACGCGAATAGTCCAGCACCTGCGTGTAGGGCGTGTGCCAGTCGATCAGGCGCGCCTGCTCGTCCCAGAAGGCCTCGGGCTGCTCAATTGAGCGGCGGTAGAACTCGGCGTAGCTCATGTCAGGTCCTCGTGCAGTTCCACAAATGTCAACTGGCTGTCGATTGTCGATGCGGCACTTGCAGTGGCCTGACGGCATGGCCTAGGCCACCCTCACCACCACACGCCCACGGACCTGACCCGCCATCAAACGGTGCGCGGCCTCCACGGCCCCATCCAGGGTGACTTCGGTGACCATGCGCTCCAACAGCGCCGGGTCCAGTTCCTCCGCCAGGCGCGCCCACGCCACCTCGCGCTTGGCCAGTGGCGCCATCACGCTGTCAACCCCCACCAGGCTGACCCCGCGCAAGATGAAGGGCATCACCGATCCAGGCAGGTCGCCCCCCTGCGCCAAACCACAGGCCGCCACCACCCCACCGTAGCGGGTTTGGGCCAGGGCGTTGACCAGCGTATGGCTGCCTACCGCGTCCACCACGGCCGCCCAACGTTCCTTCTGCAGGGGCTTGCCCGGCGATGCCAACGCAGCCCGGTCGATGACCTCGGCCGCACCCAGCGCGTGCAGGTATTCGTGCTCCTGCGCTTTTCCGGTGGCCGCGACCACCCGATAGCCCGCACGGGCCAGCAGGGCCAAGGCCACGCTGCCGACCCCACCGGTTGCGCCCGTCACCAAAACCTCGCCGGCGTTGGCTTGAACGCCTCGCTCCTGCAGGGCCATGACGCACAGCATGGCGGTATAGCCGGCCGTACCGATGGCCATGGCCTGGCGGCTGCTCAGGGCCGAGGGAAGTTTGACCAGCCAGTCTCCCTGCAACCGGGCCTGTGTCGACAGGCACCCCCATCGGGTTTCACCCAGGCCCCAACCGTTGTGCACCACCCGGTCGCCAGGCCGAAAGCCGGGATGCCGGCTGGAGGTGACCACGCCCGCGCCGTCGATGCCGGCCACCATGGGCCAGGTGCGCACCACCGGGGCCTTCTGCGTGATGGCCAGGCCATCCTTGTAGTTCAAGGTGGAGTACTCGATGGCCACCTCCACATCGCCGTCGGGCAAACCGGCGGCATCGATGTCTTGAACCGAGGCCCTGAAGACCCCCTCTCCATTCTTCTCCAGCATCAAGGCGCGCATGGCGACCCTCCTTCACCCGGGGCTTGCCCAAACAGATCCCATGTTATCCTCGACCGCTGTTTGACTCCCCCGGCCGCAGCTTGTTTGTGGCCCCATGCAGCCAGACATGACCCGACTCCCACGGACCCTCGCGGTCTTGCCCACTGCTCGCCACCCGGCCACGGCTGGACAGGCTTGGCGCAGCCGCGTGGCCACGCTCCTGGGCCGGTGTGTATGCACGTGGGCGGTGTTGACGGCGCTTCCGGTGCAAGCACAGGTCGAGCCCACGCCCCCGGGCTCCACGGTCCCACAAGCCACGCCCGCCAGTGCTCCCATCGACCCCTTGGCCGCGATGCTGGTGGAAAGAGGTCTGCTGCCCGCCACGGCGCCGCAAACCGTGCGCAAGGTCAGCGATGCAGCCTCGGAATTGGTTCTGTCGGCGATGAACTTCCTGGGCGTGCGCTACCGCCGAGGCGGCACCAGCACCGAAGACGGATTTGACTGCAGTGGCTTCACGCGGCATGTCTTTGAAAACAGCGTGGGATTGCTGCTGCCCCGGCGTGCCGACGAACAGGCCCGGCTGCCGGGCCTGGCCACGGTGGGACGTGACGAACTTCGGCCCGGCGACCTGGTGTTTTTCAACACCATGCGGCGAACGTTTTCGCATGTGGGGATCTATGTGGGAGACGGCAAATTCATCCATGCCCCCAAGCCCGGCGCTTCGGTGCGTATCGAGGACATGCGCGAGGCCTACTGGAGCAAGCGCTACACCGGCGCCCGGCGAGCACCCATGGAAGACGGCGGTGCGCTGGCGGGCCTGCGCAAAACCCTGAGCGGCTATCTGAACTCCGAGGACCGCGCCACGCCCTGAGCCTGTGCAACGGCACAATGCGGCCATGGGTGACGCCACCATCCCTCTCATCGACCTGCGCCATGCCGCCCTCAAGGCGGTGGTGCCCTCCGTCCTCACACCCGCCAATGGGCTGCTGACCGACCGTTTGGGCCGGCCACTGCGCGACCTGCGCATTTCGGTCACCGACCGTTGTAACTTCCGCTGCAGCTATTGCATGCCCAAGGAAGTGTTCGACAGCCAGTACAAGTTCCTGCCCCAGTCGTCTTTGCTGAGCTTTGAGGAAATCACCCGGACTGCGGCGGTGTTCGCCGCGCATGGGGTGCAGAAGATTCGGCTGACCGGTGGCGAGCCATTGTTGCGAAAACACCTGGAGGTCCTCGTGGGAATGCTGGCCCAGCTGCGCACGCCGCAGGGCCAAGCACTGGACCTGACGCTGACCACCAACGCCTCGGTGCTCACGCGCAAGGCCAAGGCCCTCCAAGAGGCCGGGCTTCAGCGCATCACCATCAGCCTGGACGCCTTGGATGACGCCATCTTCAGACGCATGAACGATGTGGACTTCCCGGTGGCCGACGTGTTGGCAGGGATCGAAGCCGCGGCAAAAGCGGGACTGGCGCCCATCAAGGTCAACATGGTGGTCAAGCGCGGCGTGAACGACCACGAAATCTTGCCGATGGCGCGGTTCTTCCGCGAACACTTCGGCACGGCCGTCGTGCTGCGGTTCATCGAGTACATGGACGTGGGCAACACCAACGGCTGGGCCATGGATCACGTGGTGCCCTCGCATGAGGTGCGTCGGCGAATTGAGGAGCACCATCCCCTGGTGGCCCTGGAAGCCAACGCCGAGGGCGAGACAGCGCAACGCTGGGCGTATGCAGACGGCCGGGGTGAGCTCGGTTTCATCTCCAGCGTCACGCAAGCCTTTTGTGGGGACTGCAACCGGGCACGCCTGTCCACCGAGGGGCGCCTGTACCTGTGCCTGTTCGCCAACCAGGGCTACGACCTGCGCCCATTGCTGCGAGAGGAGCAGGCCAGCGACGAGCAGTTGGCGGCGGCCATCGCCGGAATCTGGTCTCAGCGCACCGACCGCTACTCCGAGCTGCGGGGGCAGAACGCCGCCCCAGCCCTTGCCGGCGCTCGCAAGGTTGAGATGCATTACATCGGAGGCTGAAGCATGGGGATTGATCGGCAGGACATCACGGGGCTCATCCTGGCGGGCGGTCGGGGCAGCCGCATGGGCGGCGTCGACAAAGGCCTGCAGAACTTTCAGGGCTCGCCCCTGGCCTTGCACGCCGTGATGCGCCTGGGCGCCCAGGTCGGCCAGCTGATGATCAACGCCAACCGCAACCTGAGTGCCTATGAGGCGCTGGAGGTTCCGGTCTGGCCGGACAGCACACCGGACTTTGCCGGGCCGCTGGCGGGCATGCTCACAGGCTTGGAACATTGCGAGACCGCCTGGATGGCCACCGTACCCTGCGACGCCCCGCTGTTCCCCTTGGACATGGTGCAGCGCCTGGCCGACGCAGCCCTTGCGCACGACGCCGAGATCGCGATGGTCAGCGCGCCAGAGCATCCCGGTGAGCCCCCGCGTGCACAACCGGTGTTCTGCCTGCTGCGCATGGAGCTGTCCGAAAGCCTGGCGGCCTTCCTACAGAGCGGGGGCCGAAAGATCGACGAGTGGACCGCCACCCGGCGCACCGTTCTGGTCCCCTTCGACGATGCTCCCGCATTTCGCAACGCCAACACCCTGGACGAGCTGCACCGCTTGACAGCCTAGTCGGCCTGCACGGTCTGTTGCTGCACGCCTTGATGGGCAGCGCAGCGCGGCTCTCCCTTGGCAGCTCCACACCATGAACCCGTTACGCACCGAACCCCAACGCCTTCAGGACATTGCCGACCGCTTGGCTGGTTACGACCCCAACGCCCTTGCGGTGGCTCAGGCCCAGGCCTTCATCGCCGCGTTGGTGCCCACGGTACAGGGCGTCGAGCAGCTGGCGCTGCGCAGCGCCTTGGGCCGCGTACTGGCACAGCCCATCCTCTCGCCTCTGGACGTGCCCTCGCACGACAACTCGGCGATGGACGGCTATGCACTGCGCGGCCAAGATTTGCGCAGCGACGGCCCCACCGAGCTGAAGATCGCGGGCAAGGGCCTGGCCGGGCTGCAGTTTGAAGGAACGGTGGCCCCGGGCGAATGTGTTCGCATCACCACGGGGGCGGTCATGCCCGCGGGGCTGGACACGGTGGTCCCCCAGGAGTTCGCCACGGTGGTCAACGGCGTGGTACGGGTGGAGCCGGGTGTGGTGCGGCCCGGTGACAACCGACGCTTGGCGGGTGAGGACCTGGCCAAAGGGGCGGTGGCCTTGCCGCAGGGCCGCTTGCTGACCGCTTCGGACTTGGGGGTGGCTGCTTCCCTGGGGCGGGCCGAGCTGCCCGTTCGCCGCCGCCTGCGGGTGGCCTTCTTTTCCACTGGCGATGAACTGCGATCGCTGGGCGAAACGCTGGATACCGGCTGCGTGTACGACAGCAACCGTTACACCATCTGGGGCATGTTGCAGCGACTGGGTTTCGTGGACCTGATCGACATGGGCGTGGTGCGGGACAACGCAGCCGCCCTGACCGCAGCGTTTGAGCAGGCGTCCCAATGTGCAGACGCCATCATCACCTCGGGCGGCGTGAGCGTGGGCGAGGCCGACCACACCAAACAGGTGATGGCCGCCCTGGGCGATGTGGCCTTCTGGCGCATCGCCATGCGTCCGGGCCGCCCCATGGCCATCGGGCGGCTGCACGGTGGCACCGTGTTGTTTGGCCTTCCGGGCAACCCGGTGGCCGTCATGGTGACCTTCTACGCCTTTGTGCGTGGTGCGCTGCTGCAGATGGCAGGAGTACAGGGCTTGCCGCCAGTTCTGCTCAAGGCACGGTGCCAAACACCCTTGCGCAAGAAGCCCGGTCGCACCGAGTACCAACGGGGCATCGTTACACGGGGGTCAGACGGACAGTGGGAGGTGCGCATCACCGGCGCACAAGGCTCGGGCATCCTCAGCAGCATGAGCGCGGCCAATGGCCTGGTGATCCTGCCCCACGAAAGCGGCTCCGTGAACACCGGCGACTGGGTCGACGTGTGGCCCTTTGAAGGGCTGATCTGACGGAGGCCTGAATGAGGGCACAGCGTGAAGGCGCCGCTTGAAGGCGCCTTGCGTGCACCTCAGGCCCCAGCCTGGGCCACACCTCGGTTGGCCAAGGCGTCGGCCCGCTCGTTGCCCACATCACCGTTGTGGCCCTTTACCCAATGCCAGCTCACCTCGTGGGCCGCGGCCAATCCATCCAAGGTCTGCCACAGGTCGATGTTCTTCACCGGCTTGCGGTCGGCCGTCTTCCATCCACGCGCCTTCCAGCCTCGAATCCACGAGGTGATGCCCTGGCGCACGTACTCGCTGTCGGTGTAGAGGTCCACGGCGCACGGGCGCTTGAGCGAGGCCAAGGCTTGGATCACGGCGGTCAATTCCATGCGGTTGTTGGTGGTGACACGCTCTCCACCGAACAACTCGCGCTCATGCTGACCGTAGCGCAACCAGGCCCCCCAACCGCCGGGCCCCGGGTTGCCCTTGCAGGCACCATCGGTGTAAATCAGCACGCGCTCCTGGGCCATGTCAGCGGTCCTGTGCATCCGAGGCCGGCCTGCCCCCAGGCGAGGGCGCGGCTGGCACGGCAGACCCGCCGTGCAGCAGCCGATGGTGGCGCTGTGCGACCACCGCCGGTGATGCTGCCCGCGTGCCTTTGGCCTGCCGGCTCAGCCCCAACAGGCGCATGCCCCGCACCCGCTTGACCGCCATCACGGCGTACAGGCCACCCAGCACCGGCCACCACCGGTCTCCCAAGGGCTCCATCCACCGCAGTCGGTCCAACCAAGCTTGGTTCCCCACGGGCGGCGTGTAACAGCCAAAACGGCCGCCCTCCACTTCAAAGCTCAGGAGGTGCAGCCAATCCCGAAGGCGCCAGTAGCCCACCCACTCCTGGACCGTGGACAGGGCCGACGGCGGTGCCGTCTCGACAGTGCGGCGCGAAAGCCGCCGGGCCCGCCCAGCCATACCCCACAAGCTGGCCGGGTTGAAGCCGGTGATCAGCAAGCGCCCCTCAGGCCGAAGGACCCGTTCGGCTTCTCGCAGGGTTTGGTGGGCATCTGCGCTGGCCTCCAGGGTGTGTGGCATCACCACCAGGTCCAGGCTGTTGCTCTCAAAGGGCAGCGCGTGGAACTCCGCACAGATGGCCGCCATTCCATGGGCATGAACAGAGGTGCCCGGCGCAACGCCCGATGCGCCCTCCCATGCGTCGGGACTCAAGAGCCAACGGTGCGGCATGCGGTTGTTGCGCAGCGCCTGCAACTCGGGCATTCCCAATTGCAACGCGTGATAGCCAAACACGTCAGCGACCCAATCATCAAGCTGCGCCTGCTGCCAAGCCAGGGCGTGTGCACCGGCCACGGAAAGGCTCCACCTCCTCGGGCTGCCGACGGGGTCGTTCCTATAATCCGGTGTGTTGTTGACGTCCATCACTTCATGATCGAACTGTTGAGTTTGCCGGCCTTCACCGACAACTACATCTGGATGGTGCACAACGGCCGCGAGGCAGCGGTTGTGGACCCGGGTGATGCCGAGGTGGTTCGACAAGCCTTGCGCATTCGGCGCCTGTCTCTGACGTCGATTCTAGTGACGCACCACCACCCTGACCACACGGGCGGTGTTCAAGGCCTGCGCGACGTGCTGCAGGGTCCGGTGTATGCCCCAGCCCATGAGCGCACGCCCGAACCCCATGTGCCGGTTCAGGAGGGCATGGCGCTGGAGTTGCTCGGGCAGCCGCTGCGGGTGCTGGAGGTGCCTGGGCACACCCTCGGCCACATCGCCTTTGTCATGGAGCCGCACGGGCAAGCTCCCATCCTGTTTTGCGGCGACACCCTGTTTTCTGGTGGCTGCGGCCGGCTGTTTGAGGGCACCCCTGCACAGATGCACGCCTCGCTGTCCCGCTTGGCACAACTGCCCGGGCGCACGCGGGTGTGTTGTGCCCACGAGTACACGCTGAGCAACCTGCGCTTTGCGGGTTTGGTTGAGCCCACCAACGAAAGCCTGCAAGCGTACCAACGCCACTGCACCCAGCAGCGTGAACAGGGGCAGCCCACCCTTCCCTCGACGATCGACACCGAGCGCCGCATCAACCCCTTTCTGCGCTGCCACGAACCTGAGGTCTGCGCCAGCGCGCAGGCGCAGGGTGCTCCATCCAACGACCCGGTGGCGGTGCTGGCCGCACTGCGTGCCTGGAAGAACCGCCTGTGAAACACCACTCCCTGATGGGCTGGGCCCTCGTCTGCGCTGTCCTGGCCCTGTTGGGCGGTTGCGCCTCGGTTCAAGGGCCTCTAGGCAATGCCACCGCGCGGGAGGACATGGGCTCTGGTTCAACGGTTGCGACGGCCCAGGCCAGCCCGCCTGCCACAGCCACTGGTACGGCCGCCACGGAAAACGCCGCGGGCCTGCCTCAACCGCTGGCTGCAGCGAAGGCGGGTTCGCCAGAGCCCAGCGTTGCCGGACGCGTGGGTCTGGACAGCTTGAACCCCGACCAGGCCATCCGTTTCGATGCACCAGAAGCCAAACGCGACCTGTGGCAACGCATACGCGCCGGCTACAGCCTGTCTGATCTTCAGAACACCCAGCTGGTGCGCAGTACGGAGCAGTGGTACGCAGCCCGACCCGACTATGTGCAGCGCATGACCGCCCGCGGCGCGCGGTACCTCTTTCACATCGTCGAGGAAGTCGAACGCCGTCGATTGCCCACGGAGTTGGCCCTGCTGCCCTTCATCGAAAGCGCGTTCAATCCACAGGCCCTCAGCACCGCCAAAGCGTCAGGCATGTGGCAGTTCATGCCCGCCACGGGGCGCGACTTTTCGCTCAAGCAAAACGCCTTTCGGGACGATCGCCGCAGCGTTCTGGCCTCCACAAGAGCAGCCCTCGACTACCTGACGCGCCTGCACGCCCAGTTCGGCGACTGGCACCTGGCCCTGGCTGCCTACAACTGGGGCGAGGGCAATGTGCAGAGGGCCATCCAACGCAACCAGCGCGCCGGCTTGCCCACGGGCTATGAAGACCTGCGCATGCCCGACGAAACCCGGCGCTATGTGCCCAAGCTTCTGGCGGTCAAGAACATCATCACCCAGCCAGAGGCTTTCGGCCTGTCGCTGCCCCCTCTGGAGAACCACCCCTACTTCCTCACCGTTCCCATCGAGCGAGACATCGACGTGGCCATGGCCGCGCGCCTGGCCGGTATGGACGAAGCCGACTTCGCCGCGCTCAACCCCCAGCACAACCGTCCGGTGATCATGGCGGCGGGGACGCCGCACATCCTGCTGCCCTACGACAACGCCGAACGCTTTCTCACAGAATTGGACCGACACAAAGGGGCCTTGGCCTCGTGGACCGCCTGGGTGGCGCCGCGCACCCTGCGCACCGCCGAGGCAGCCAAGCTCACGGGCATGGATGAGTCGCGCCTGCGGGAGATCAACCGCATTCCACGGGGCATGATGATCCGACAAGGCTCGGCGCTGCTGGTGCCTCGCCATGGTCGCCATGACCAGGATGTGAGCGAACGCCTGGCCGACAGCGGTACCCTCAACCTGCAGCGCGAAGGCGCGGGCAAGGCCAAGCCCAAGGCAGGCGCCACCCAGAACAAGCCGACGGCCAAACCCAAATCGGCAGCGGCCAAAAGTGGTGCACCCGCAGCGTCAAACGCAGGCCCAGGCCAGGTGAACCGCGCCCGCGTGGCCGCAGGGTCCGAGGGGACGGTTCGCCGCTGACACCCCTTGGCCCGCGGCGCGGCACCGATCAGCGCCGGTGAGCCAAGGCGTGTGCAATCGTGGACAGGTCCACGAACTCCAACTCACTGCCCACCGGCACGCCCCGAGCCAATCGGCTGACCTTCAGCGGCAGGCCCTCCAGTGCGGCCGATAGCGCGTGGGCGGTGGCCTCGCCCTCGGCGGTAAAGCTCAGGGCCAGAATCACTTCACGCAAATCGGGTTCACGGGCACGCTCGAGCAGCGATGCGAAGGCGATGTCCTGCGGACCCGTGCCGCCCAAAGGGCTCAGCCGCCCCATCAACACAAAGTAGCGCCCCCCATACCCGCCGGTGCGTTCCAAGGCGGCCTGATCGGCGGGGGTCTCCACCACGCAGAGCTGGCTGGCGTCGCGCTGTGGGTCCTGGCACAGCGCACACACCGGGCTTTGGCTGAAGGTGTGGCAGCGGCTGCAGTGGCCCACCTCGTCGGCCGCAGCAGCCAAGGCCAGCGAGAGTCGCTGTGCGCCGCCACGGTCATGCTGCAGGAGGTGAAAGGCCATGCGTTGCGCTGAACGCTGCCCAACGCCCGGCAGGCAGCGCAGGGCATCGATCAAGGCGTCGAGCTGCGGGGAGTTCGACACCGTCAGAACGGCAGCTTCATGCCGGGGGGCAGGGGCAAACCGGCGGTGAGCTTGCTCATCTTTTCCTGTGAGAGCTGCTCGGCCCGCCGTACCGCGTCGTTGAAGGCGGCCGCCACGAGGTCTTCGAGCATGTCTTTGTCGTCTGCCAGCAGGCTCGGGTCGATGCTCACGCGCTTGACGTCGTGCTTGCAGGTCATCAGCACCTTGACCAGCCCAGCGCCGGACTGCCCTTCGACCTCCAACAGCGCCAGCTCATCCTGTGCGCGCTTGAGGTTGTCCTGCATCGCCTGGGCTTGCTTCATCAGCCCTGCGAGTTGACCCTTCATCATGGTGTATGGCTCCGAATGTGTGGTGTGGTGGGTGGTTGTTGGGTGGCCCTTCAGCCCGTGGGCTCCACGGGACGCACAGACCCGGGAACCAGCTGGGCGCCGGGGAACTGGGCCAAGAGGTCTTGAACCAAGGGGTCCTGGCGGATCATCGCTTCGGCCTGGGCTTGTCGGCGATCGCGCCGGCGCGTTTCCCGCAGGGCCAGACTGTCCCCGACGTCCCCCTGGGTGACCTGCAGCACCCAGGTCTGTCCGGTGTGGCGGTTCAGGGCCTCGGCCAACTTGGCGGCCAGGGCCTCCGACGCAAGTGACTCGCTGCGCACCTTCAACAGCAGCCGCTGGGCCGCATCATCAATGGACACGCATTGGGCCTGCAGGCCCAGCTCACGCACAAGGGCGCTGACCGACTGCGCCTGCACCAAGGCGGCGATCCACGTGCACCAGCGCTCCATGGCAGCACCGTCCGATGCCTCGTGCGCAGGCTCAAGCACCGAACGCACCGGGGGCGCTGGGGGCACCGGGGGCACCGGCACCGCAGGCCGCACCTCGGTTCGAGCCGGACGTTGCGTACCGCCCACCAGGGCCTGGGGAGCGGGGCGTGCAGGTGCAGCCTCACTGGGGCCCTTCACGAATGAGAAGTAGCGCCAGGCCACCATCAACAGGGCCGCGTGCTCATCGGGCGCCAGGCCCAACTCCGTACGCGCGGCCAAGAGCATGGCGTACAGCAACTGAACTTCTTGCGGATCCCAACGGCTGGCCAACTCCCTCCAGGGTTCGTCATCCGGGTTGACCAGGCTGCCGGGCAGCATCTGCTCCAAGGCAATGGACTGCAGGGCCTGGGCCATGGCGTCCACGGCCGCCACGGCCGACTGCCCACTGTCTCGCAGGCTTTGCAGCGACTGCATGACCGCAGCCGCATCCCGCGCGGCCAAGGCCTGCAACCAGCCCACGGCATGGTCGTCGTCGACCAAGCCGATCATGGCGCGCACACCAGCGGCCTCCAAACGGCCTTGCCCGTAGGCCAAGGCCTGGTCGGTCAGCGACAGCGCATCGCGCATGGAGCCGCGCGCGGCCCGCCCCAAGACCGCCAAGGCCGCCTCCTCATAGGGCACGCCTTCGGCCTGCAACACCTGCTCCAGGTGCTCCTGCACGGTTTCGGGCGCCATGGGCCTGAGGTTGAACTGCAGGCATCGGCTGAGCACCGTGGGCAACATCTTGTCGGGGTCCGTGGTGGCCAACACGAACTTCAGGTAGTCCGGCGGCTCCTCCAGGGTCTTGAGCAGGGCGTTGAAGGCGTCCTTGGTGAGCTGGTGGGCTTCGTCGATCATGAAGACCTTGTAACGGCCCACGGTCGGCTTGTAGGCCGCGCGCTCGAGAAGGTCCCGCACCTCATCGATGCTTCGGTTGCTGGCCGCATCCAGTTCCACGTAGTCGACGTAGCGGTCGGCGTCGATTTCTCGGCAAGCACTGCAGCGACCACAAGGCTGCGCCGTCACGCCGCCGCGCCCGTCTTCGCCCGTGCAGTTCAGGCTCTTGGCCAGGATTCTCGAGACGGTGGTCTTGCCGATGCCACGCGTACCGGTGAACAGATAGGCGTGGTGCAGGCGACCGGTGGACAGCGCCGAGCTCAAGGCCCGCACCACGGCCTCCTGACCCACCATCTGATCGAAGGTGCGGGGCCGGTACTTTCGTGCAAGCACAACGTAGGACATCGTCAGATTCTATGTGGCGGTGCCGGATAATCGCCGCATCGCGCCCCTCATGCCAGCCTTGGCAACCGCACCCGTGCCCACACAGCCCCCGCCTTCTGCCAACCCGCCCCTCACCTATGAGCAGGCCGGCGTCAACTACGAGCTCATCGACCCATTGAAGGTCACGGCGCAGCGCGCTGCTGCCGAGACCGCCGGGCATCTCCTGGGCCATGGCATGCGGGAAGTGGCTTCGTCTCGCGGTGAGTCGGCCTATGTCGTGGACGTCGGCCCTTTCTACCTGGCCAGCATCGTCGAATGCCTGGGATCCAAAGCGCTGGTGGCCGATGAAATGCAAGCCCTGACCGGCCGCAGCTGGTACGACGGCATCGCGCAGGACACCATCGCCATGGCGGTCAACGACCTGATCACCGTGGGCGCCACTCCGCTGGTGGTGCAAGCCTATTGGGCGGCGGGAGGAAGCCAATGGTTTGCCGACAGCGACCGGGCCCGCGCGCTCGTGGAGGGTTGGAAACGGGCATGCGACCACTGCGGCGTGGCCTGGGGCGGCGGGGAAACACCCGCCTTGGCCGGCATCGTGGAGAGTGGCCGCATCGACCTGGCCGCGTCCTGTACGGGCATCGTCAGCCCCAAGAGCCGTTTGAGCCTGGGCGAGCAGCTGCAACCCGGCCATGCCATCGTGCTCCTGGCCTCCAGCGGCATCCATGCCAACGGCCTGAGCCTGGCCAGAAGCCTGTCCCAACGCCTGGCCCAGGGCTACCTGACGCCGCTGGACGACGGCATGAGCTACGGTGAAGGCCTGCTGGCGCCCACCGTGCTCTATTCACCGGTCAGCGAAGCCCTGGCCAAGGCGGGCATCCAGCCCGTGTATTGCGTCAACGTCACCGGCCATGGGTGGCGCAAGCTGCTGCGCCACCCCGCAGCCCTCACGTACCGCATCCACACCGTTCCACCGGTGCCACCGGTGCTGCGCTTCATTCAAGAACAGGCCGGCCTGGACGCAAACGAGGCCTATTCCACCCTGAACATGGGCGCAGGCTTCGCCTACTTTGTGCCCCAAGAGCAGGCCCAGGCCACCGTGGCGGTGGCCCAAGCCTGTGGGGTGCAGGCCTGGGTGGCCGGCACGGTTGAGCGTGGCCCCAAGCAACTGTTGGTCGAACCGTTGGGCCTGCGCTACAGCGCCGACGATCTGCAGCTGCGCTGAGCATGGTCTATTCGGGGCGTCCTGCGGCCCCGATGCCCTGCCCCTACAATCGGCAGCGACGGGCCTCCTCGCATGGGAACACGGCCAATCGGGTCAGGTGGGGAACCAAGCAGCCCTAACCGGCGAACCCAGTGCCGGGGTCAGGCTCGTCACCCGTCAAGGGCATGCGGGCGGCGAACCCCACACAGCCCCGCCCCGTCCACTTCAACGGCATGCGACACCTCGGCGTGTCAGGTGCCGATCTGATCCACCGGATTCACTTCGGAACATGAGCAGCGAACTGATCAAACACATCTCGGACGCCTCTTTTGAAGGCGATGTGCTCCAGGCCTCCACCCCGGTGTTGGTCGACTACTGGGCCGAATGGTGCGGCCCTTGCAAAATGATCGCCCCCATCCTGGACGACATCGCGCAGAGCTACAGCGGCCGACTGCAGGTGGCCAAGATGAACGTGGACGAGAACCGTGAGGTCCCGGCCAAGTTCGGCATCCGTGGCATCCCCACCTTGATGATTTTCAAGGGCGGACAATTGGCCGCCACCAAGGTAGGCGCCCTGTCCAAGGCGCAACTCGCCGCCTTTGTCGACGAGCACCTATAATCAGCAACAGCGCGCTGAAAGCCGCCCACGGGCGCCACAGCGCAACCCCACCGGCGAAGCGGCCCGCGGTCTCCTGGATCACCCGCCGCTTGCCCCAGCAGCCCGCACCCGTGCCGGCCCTATCCTCCTAAATCCACTGCGCTGTGGTGGCGCAGGCCCGATGGCCTGCCCTCTGGCCTCCTGTGGTCCTGCACCGGCTCTCCGGTCCGTTGCTCACTTGCGGCAGCCCTCTTATGCACCTTTCAGAACTCAAAGCCCAGCACGTTTCCGAGCTCATCAAGCAAGGCGAAGCCCTGGAAATCGAAAACGTCTCCCGCATGCGCAAGCAGGAGTTGATGTTTGCGATCATGAAAAAGCGGGCCAAGGCCGGCGAGCAGGTCTTCGGTGACGGCGTCCTGGAAGTCTTGCCCGATGGCTTCGGCTTCCTGCGCTCGCCCGACACCTCCTACATGGCGTCCACCGACGACATCTACCTCTCACCCAGCCAGATCCGCCGCTTCAACCTGCACACCGGCGACATGATCGAAGGCGAGGTTCGGGTTCCCAAAGACGGCGAGCGCTACTTTGCCCTGGTCAAGGTCGACCGCGTCAACGGCCTGTCACCCGAGGAGAACAAGCACAAGATCATGTTCGAGAACTGGACCCCACTGTTCCCCAAAGAACAGTTCAAGCTCGAGCGAGACATCAAGGCTGAAGAAAACATCACCAGCCGCATCATCGACCTGATCGCACCGATCGGCAAAGGCCAGCGCGCGCTGCTCGTGGCCCAGCCCAAGACCGGTAAAACGGTGATGATGAAGCAGATTGCCCACGCCCTGGTGGCCAACCACCCCGACATCCACCTGATCGTGCTGCTGGTGGACGAGCGCCCGGAAGAAGTCACCGAGATGGTGCGTGGTGTGCGCGGCGAAGTGATCTCCTCCACCTTTGACGAGCCCGCTGCGCGTCATGTGCAGGTGGCCGAAATGGTGATCGAGCGCGCCAAGCGCTTGGTCGAACTGAAGAAGGACGTGGTGATCCTGCTGGACTCCATCACCCGTTTGGCCCGTGCATACAACAACGTGTTGCCGTCCTCGGGCAAGGTTCTCACTGGCGGCGTGGATGCCAACGCCCTGCAGCGGCCCAAGCGCTTCTTCGGCGCCGCACGCAACGTTGAAGAAGGGGGCAGCCTGACCATCATCGGCACCGCGCTCATCGACACCGGATCGAAGATGGACGAGGTGATCTACGAAGAGTTCAAGGGCACCGGCAACTGCGAAATCCACCTCGACCGCCGCATGGCCGAAAAGCGGGTCTACCCCTCCATCCTGATCAACAAGACCGGCACCCGCCGGGAAGAGCTGTTGCTCAAGCCGGAAATCCTGCAAAAGACCTGGATTCTGCGCAAGTTGCTGTACAACATGGACGAGATCGAGGCAATGGAGTTCGTGTTGGACAAGATGAAGGCCACGAAGAACAACCTGGACTTCTTCGACATGATGCGCCGCGGCGGCTGAGTCCCGCGTTTGGCGCTATAATCCGCGGTTTACCGTTCTTCAGGCAAGTGCGCAGCGACAAAGCGGCGTGGCTACCGACAACCCCGAACAAAGGCGACCCCATGAAAGAAGGCATCCACCCCAACTACCGCGACGTGTGCTTCGTGGACCTGTCCAACGGCTTCAAGTTCGTCACACGCTCGTGCGTGCAGACCAAGGAGACCGTGAAGATGGATGACGGCCGTGAGCTGCCCCTGATGAAGCTGGAAACCACCAGCGAGTCACACCCCTTCTACACGGGTACGCAAAAGAGCGTGGACAACCTCGGTGGTCGCGTGGAGAAGTTCCGCAACAAGTTTGCTCACCTCAAGAAGTAAGCGATCGGCTTGTGACGCAAGCCTCCATACAAGGGCAGCCGAGGCTGCCCTTTTTCATGTGACGGCACTTCTTGGCATGATGCGGCCATGATCACCACCCCAGCCCTGGTCACCAAGGAGGCGGCACAGCGCCTGCCGCGCGTGGCCCTGTGGCTGATGGCGGCCGTGTACCTGTTGCCCGGCCTCATCGGTCGTGACCCTTGGCGAAACGCCGACCTGACCGCCTATGGCGTGATGCTGGCCATGGCCGAAGGCCGAACCTCCTGGCTGGAACCGACCCTGGGCATGGTTTCGGTGCACGCCTCACTGCCCGCCCACGCCCTGGGTGCGATCTTCATCGCCGCCCTCACACCCTTGGGCGTGTATGCCCCGTTTGCGGCACGTCTGCCGTTTGTGCTGCTCTTGGGCGCCAATATGGCGCTCATTTGGTACGCCACCTACCGCCTGGCCCGCACACAGGCCGCGCTGCCCGTGGCCTTTGCCTTCGGGGGTGAAGCCGCCCCCAAAGACTACGCCCGCTCTCTGGCCGATGGCGCCTTGCTGGCCTTCATGGCCACCCTGGGACTGCTACAGCTGGGACATGAAACCACGCCCGAGTTGATGCAGCTGAGTTCGGTGTGCCTGGTCCTGTGGGCCTTGGCACTGCCGGCCCAGCGGGGCTGGCAGGCCGGTTTGATGGCGCTGCTGGGCTTGGCGCTGCTGTCGGCCTCCGGCGCCGCGGAGCTGGCCTTGGCCTTCGGGTTGATGGCCGCCCTGGTGTGCCTGCGCTCGGAAGACCCCGCTCTGGCCCCCATGCGGTGGTGGGTGGCCGCAGGCACCTTGCTGGCCGGCATCGTGGGCCTGGAGCTGCACACCTTCCGGGCCACCCTGGATTGGCCAGACGAGGCTGCTGACGGCCTACAGCTGCTGCGCCTGCTGGCCTGGTTCACCTGGCCCACCGCCCCCCTGGCCTTGCTGACCATGTGGCGCTGGCGGCGCCAGTGGGCCCGTCGGCACATGGCCGTGCCCAGCCTCTTGGCGCTGTTGCCGCTGCTGCAAACCCTGATGGTGGGGGGGTCGGACCGAACCCTGCTGTTGGCCTTGCCAGGCATTGCCGTGCTGGCTGCGTTCGCCCTGCCCACGCTCAGCCGCAGCGGCAGTGCGGCCGTTGACTGGTTTTCCGTCTTTTTCTTCAGCGCCCTGGCCCTGGGGGTCTGGGTCGTCTACCTGTCCCTGCACACGGGCTGGCCGCAGGCGCCGCTGCGCAACGCCATGGCCGTGGCACCGGACTACCGGGTGGACTTCCAGGCCCTGGCTCTCCTGTTGGGGCTGGCGGCCAGCGCCGTGTGGTTGTGGTTGGTGCGCTGGCGTACGGCACGGCACCGCAAGGCCTTGTGGAAGAGCCTCGTGCTGCCTGCAGGCGGCGTGCTGCTGAATTGGCTCTTGGCCATGACCCTGCTCCTGCACCCGCTGGACTACACCCGCAGCCTCACACCCTGGGTACAGGCCTTGGAAGGCCCACTGGGCAGGCCGTCCTGCCTGGCAGCCCCCGAGATGCCCTTGGCCTATGTAGCCGCTTTGGAAGCCCAGGGGGGCTGGGCCGTGGATGCCCGCCCGCAGGCAGAGCAGAACGCCGATTGCCCCATCCTGCTGCTGACCGAAAGCCGCGAAGGCGGGATACCCGAAGTGGACGGATGGACCTTCAGTGAACGGGTTCGTCGACCGACCGAGCGCTACTTTGCAACCCTGGTGTACCAACGCGTGGGTCCAGCGACTTCACCCGAGCCGAAGGCACCCGAAGGGTGAAGCGAGAGCCGCGCCCGAGTTCGCTGTCGATCAGCAACTCGCCGCCGTGCCGCTGGATGGCGTGCTTGACGATGGCCAAGCCCAAACCCGTGCCGCCGGTTTCGCGAGAGCGGCTGGGGTCCACGCGGTAAAAGCGCTGCGTCAGGCGTGGGATGTGTTCCCGTGAGATGCCGATGCCGCTGTCCTGCACCGCAATGAGCGCGTGGCCATCGGTGTTGACCTGGGCCTCGATGCGGATCTCGCCGCCTTCAGGCGTGTAGCGCGCCGCGTTGAGCACCAGGTTGCCGATGGCGCTGTGCAGTTCGCTCTCCTGCCCCGCCAAGGCCAGGTGTGTGGGCTGTGGGAACACAATGCGGTGATGACCCGCGGAAACACTGCGCACCTCCGCTTCGATCCTGGCCAGCAGGCCGTCGAGCTCGACCCAGCGGTCTACCGCGGGCCGAGGACTGCCCTCCAGACGCGCCAAGACCAGCAGGTCTGAAACCAGGCTTTGCATGCGCTGGGACTGCTGGCGCATCAAGCCCAGGATGCGGTCGCGCTCCCCACGGTCCAGGTCCAAGGATTGCAGGGTTTCCACAAACCCCGACAGAACCGTCAATGGGGTGCGAATCTCATGGGAAACATGCGACACAAACTCCCGGCGCATGGCGTCGGCCTGTTCCCGCGCCGAAACGTCCTGCAGCAACACCATGGAACGGTCGGCGGCATAACGGCGGATCAGGATGCTCAGGCTGCCTTGGTGTCGTGGGCTTGCCATCAGCAGCGGCTCCTCGTGGTCCCCGCCCAGGAGGTAGTCGACAAAAATCGGCTGACGGACCAGGTTGGTGATGAGCTGCAGCCGGTCGCGATCAGGATCGAGGCCGAAGTGGTCAGCGGCCACCCGGTTGCACCACACCACATGGTGCGCCGAATCCAAGAGCAACACGCCATTGGGCGTGGCTTCAAAAGCCTGCAGAAACTGCGCTTGGTCTGCATAAGCAGCGGCCAGGTCTCGTTCGCGCGCGCGCAGGGCCTTTTCGGCGTGGTAGGCCACGTCACCCCACCGGCCCGGCAGGGTGGGCGCTGGCGCATCAGAGTCGCGCTTGAGCCAGTCGATCAGGCGCAGGCTGCGCCACTCTTCACGCAGCGCCCACAGCGTGGCCACGGTGCTCAGACCCACCAGGCCTCCCAAGACCGAAACCCCCAGGCGCACGCCCACCACCTCTCCGGCGACCGTGGCGGTCACCAGGATCAGGATGCGAAGGCACAAGCGACCCCAGTTCACCTTTGCGCCACCACGTCGGCCAAGTACTGGCAACAACGGCCCACCTGTTGGGCGTCACGGGCTTCCACCATGACCCGCACCACAGGCTCGGTCCCAGAGGCGCGGATCAGCACCCGCCCGCCTTCGCCCAACTCAGCCTGCACGCGCTTGACCGCCTCATCCACCGCTGCCGTGGCCTGCCACGGCGTCGACTGCTGCAGGCGCACATTGATCATTTTTTGCGGAAACAGCTCTGCGTCCTGCAAACACTGCGACAGGCTGCGCTGCTGCCGACGCAAGGCCTGCAAGACCTGCAGCGCACTGACCAGAGCGTCCCCCGTGGTGTGCCGATCCAGCACCAGCAGATGGCCCGAGCCCTCCCCGCCCAGGTGCCAACCGCGCTCCAACAGAGCCTCCAGCACATAGCGGTCACCAACCTTGGCCCTCACCAGCTCCACACCAGCGCGGCGCAAAGCCAACTCAATGCCCAGGTTGGTCATGAGCGTGCCCACCACTCCGGGAACCGGAAGGCCCGATTGAAGGCGGTCCATGGCCAACAGGTAAAGCAACTCGTCTCCGTTGTACAGGCGACCGTGCTGATCCACCATCTGCAGCCGATCGGCATCCCCGTCGAGGGCCACGCCAAGGTCGGCACCATGCTCAAGGACCGCAGCAGCCAGGGCCTCTGGAGCCGTGGCACCGACGCCGTCGTTGATGTTGCGCCCATCCGGTGCGCATCCGATGCGCACCACCTGCGCGCCCAACTCATGAAACACGCTGGGGGCCACCTGGTAGGCCGCACCGTGTGCCGCATCCACCACCACCTTCAAACCGCCCAGGCTCAAGCTGTCGGGCACCGTGGCCTTGCAGAACTCGATGTAACGGCCGGCCGCGTCGTCCACGCGCCGGGCACGCCCCAGGGCCGAGGAGTCGACCCACTGGGGCTCGTCCTCTAAAGCCTGTTCCACCGCCTGCTCCCATGCATCGGGCAGCTTGGCGCCGTCGGCCGAGAAGAACTTGATGCCGTTGTCCCCATAGGGGTTGTGCGAGGCGCTGATCACCACGCCCAACTGTTGGCGCAGCGCCCGTGTCAGGTAGGCCACACCCGGAGTGGGCAGAGGGCCTGTGAGCAACACATCCACGCCAGCAGAGTTAAAACCTGCCTCCAGGGCGCTTTCGATCATGTAGCCCGACACGCGGGTGTCCTTGCCGATCAAGACACTTGCACGCGCGCCACCGCGGCGCAGCACACGGCCCACGGCGTGGCCCAGGCGAAGCATGAAGTCCGGTGTGATGGGGTACTGGCCGACGGTGCCACGAATGCCGTCGGTGCCGAAATGGCGTCGGCTCATCTTGCTGCGTTCTCCGAAGTTGACCCTCTGCCGGGGTCGCAGGGCTATTGTCGGTCCTGTTCAGGCGGTTTCCCCAGCGTTGCCGCGCGCCACACCTTCAAAGCGTCCACGGTGGCGGCCACATCGTGAACCCTCAACACCGAGGCGCCGGCCTGTGCGGCCAGGAGTGCGGCGGCCACGCTGGCTGCCTGGCGCTGCGGCGCGGGCCGGCCGGTGATCAGGCCCAGGGTGCTTTTGCGCGACCAGCCGATCAACAGTGGGAATCCCAGCGCCTGGAGCTCGTGCTGGCGGTGCAGCAGTTGCAGGTTGTGTGCCGCCGTCTTGGCAAAGCCAATACCGGGATCCAGCACGATGCGCTGCGCCTGCACGCCAGCGGCCTGCACGGCCTGCACCCGGTGGGCCAACCACTGCAGTACCTCCTGCACCACATCACCGGTGTAGTCGGCGTGCTGCTGCATGGTGCCGGGCTCGCCACGCATGTGCATCAAGCACACCCCCGCCTGCCGATGCCGCGCCAGCAGTTCCAAAGCGCCGGGAGCCTGCAGGGCCTGAACATCGTTGATGATGTCGGCGCCCATGTCCAAGGCTCGGGCCATGACCTCGGTTCGACGGGTATCGACCGACACCGGCAGCCCCCAGCGCACCACTTCGGCGAGCACCGGCGCCAATCGCGCCCATTCCTGTTCGGCCGACACCGCAGGTGCACCCGGCCGCGTGCTTTCGCCACCCAGGTCCAGGATGTGGGCGCCCTCCTCCACCAAGCGCTGCGCGTGGGCCAGCGCTGCCTCGGGTGCATCGTGCTGACCACCGTCGGAAAACGAGTCCGGTGTGAGGTTGACGATCCCCATCACCACCGGGCTGTCCAGCGTCAACTGGAAACGCCCGGCGGACCAACATGAAAACGGGGCCTGACGGCCCCGCTGTGACGGTGTTGACATCACGCCCTTAGAGCCCACTCAGGCGGCTGCGGTGGCCTCGCCGGGGTTGACGGTAGGCGCCGAAGGCGGCTGACCGCCACGGTTGCTGGGCGTCCAGTCCTTGGGCGGGCGCGGAGGCTTACCCGACATGATGTCGTCGATTTGTTCGCTGTCGATGGTTTCCCACTCCAGCAAGGCCTTGGCCATCGCGTGCATCTTGTCCTGGTTGTCCTCGATCAGCTTGCGCGCCGTGGCGTACTGCTCGTCAATGATGCGCCGCACTTCACGGTCCACCTTCTGCATCGTCGCCTCGGACATGTTGGTGGTCTTGGTCACCGACCGGCCGAGGAACACCTCCCCTTCGTTCTCCGCATAGACCATGGGCCCCAGCTCTTCGGTCATGCCATAGCGCGTCACCATGTCACGCGCGATTTGCGTGGCGCGCTCAAAGTCGTTGCTGGCGCCGGTGGTCATCTGGTGCATGAACACCTCTTCGGCGATGCGCCCGCCAAACAACACGCTGATGGTCGACAGCATGCGCTGCTTGTCCATGCTGTAGCGGTCACCTTCGGGCAACTGCATGGTCACACCCAAGGCGCGGCCGCGGGGGATCACCGTGACCTTGTGCACCGGGTCGGTCTTGGGCATCAGGCGGGCCACCAAGGCGTGTCCTGCCTCGTGGTACGCGGTGTTGGTGCGCTCCTCTTCCGGCATGACCATGGACTTGCGCTCTGGGCCCATCATGATCTTGTCCTTGGCCTTCTCGAAGTCCACCATCTCCACCACACGCGCGTTGCGCCGTGCAGCAAAGAGCGCAGCCTCGTTGACCAAGTTGGCCAGGTCAGCGCCGGAGAAGCCAGGCGTGCCACGGGCCAGGATGTCGGCCTTGATGTCTTGGCCGACCGGCACCTTTCGCATGTGCACGTTCAGGATCTGCTCGCGCCCACGCACATCGGGCAAGGTCACGTACACCTGGCGGTCGAAACGGCCCGGGCGCAGCAGCGCGGGGTCCAAGATGTCGGGCCGGTTGGTGGCCGCCATCACGATGACGCCCAGGTTGGTCTCGAAGCCGTCCATCTCCACCAGCATCTGGTTGAGGGTCTGCTCCCGCTCGTCGTTGCCACCACCCAGGCCGGCCCCACGGTGACGGCCCACGGCGTCGATTTCATCGACGAAGATGATGCAAGGCGCACTCTTCTTGGCCTGCTCGAACATGTCGCGAACACGGGCCGCGCCCACACCCACGAACATTTCCACGAAATCCGAGCCGGAAATGCTGAAGAAGGGAACCTTGGCCTCGCCCGCAATGGCCTTGGCCAACAAGGTCTTGCCGGTACCCGGAGGGCCCACCAGCAGCACGCCGCGCGGAATGCGACCGCCCAGCTTCTGGAACTTTTGCGGATCCTTCAGAAAGTCAACGAGCTCCTTGACCTCTTCCTTGGCCTCGTCGCAGCCCGCCACATCGGCGAAGGTGGTGGAGTTGTTGGCCTCGTCCAGCATGCGGGCCTTGGACTTCCCAAAGCTGAAGGCCCCGCCCTTGCCGCCACCCTGCATCTGGCGCATGAAATACACCCAGACGCCGATCAGCAGCAGCATCGGCCCCCAGGACACCAGCAAACTCATCAGCAGCGACGGCTCTTCACGCGGCTTGACGTCAAACTTCACGCCGTTGTTGATGAGGTCGCCCACCAGGCCCCGGTCGAGGTAGGTGGCATTGCTGCGGATGCGGCGGTCATCGTGCGTGACGGCGATGATTTCGGTGCTGCCATTGCCTTCCTGCAACGTCACCTGGCGGATGCGCTTGGCCCGCACCTCTTCCAGGAAATCCGAGTAGGCGATGGTGTTGCCGGAGCCCACGCTGCGGTCGAACTGCTTGAACACGGTGAACAGCACCAGGGCGATCACCAGCCAAACAGCCACCTTCGAAAACCATTGATTGTTCACCTGAGCTCCTTGGGCGAAAGCCGGAGGCGGCCTTCCTACCCTCAATATGCGTCCGATTCTAGGAGAGTCAAGCCTTGTGTACGTTTGGCAACACACCCCTGACCCAACAGGGTCTCAGCGGACCTTCTTGGGATGCAAACCCACCAGAAAGGTTTCCGCCGACCGGTCCCGTGAGGCCTTGGGCTTGATTTTTTTCACGATGCGGAAATTTGCCTTGAAGACCTCGACCAGTTGGCTGTAGCCGCTGCCATGAAAAGCCTTGCACACCAGCGCGCCTTCCGGGCGCAGGTGGGCCTGGCAGAACTCAATGGCCAGCTCAATCAGGTGGGCCACGCGGGCGGAATCTGAAGACTCAATGCCTGAGAGGTTGGGCGCCATGTCCGACACCACCAGGTCGACGGCGCGTCCGTCCAAAGCGGCTTCGAGTTCGCCCACAACGGCCTCTTCCCGGAAGTCGCCCTGGATGAAGCGCACACCTTCCAGGGGCTCGAAGGGCAGGATGTCCAGGGCGATGATGGTGCCGTTGAGCTCGCCCACCGCCGCACCGCCCGTGCCCGCCTCCTTGGGTGCAAAACGGCGTCGCAGGTATTGGCTCCAGGCGCCCGGTGTGGCGCCCAAATCCACCACCACCTGGCCCGGGCGGACCAGCTGCAGGGCCTCATCAATCTCCTTGAGCTTATAGGCCGCACGCGAGCGGTAGCCTTCGCGCTGCGCCATCTTCACATAGGGATCGTTGATGTGGTCGGCCAGCCAAGCCTTGTTGACCTTCTTGCTCTTGGTGTTGATCTTCATGGGTGCACCGATAATGCGTCAATGTCTGCGATCCAACTCACGCCCGCTCAGCGCAAGGAGCACCGTGCCGCCGCCCACCACCTCAACCCCGTGGTGATGATCGGCGCCGATGGCCTCACGCCAGCCGTCCGCAAAGAGGTGGATGCCGCGCTGAAGGCGCATGGCCTGATCAAGATCCGCGTCTTCAGCGACGACCGAGCCGTGCGCGAGGCCGCCCTGCTGGAGCTGGCCGACAGCCTTTCGGCTGCCCCCATCCAGCACATCGGCAAGCTGCTGGTGCTGTGGCGCCCCATGCCGGAAAAGGCCAAGGCCGCGGATGAAGACCGCATGGCCGGCCCGCGTGAGGTCAAGATCCTCAAATTCAGCAAGAGCGGCAACCACCGCCCTCAGGTCAAAAAGGTTCGGGTGATGGGCAACGAGCGGGTCACCGCCGGCGGCATGATCAAGCGCGCCAAGAAACGGCTGACCAGCGCGAAAAAGGCCTGATCGACTGCCGCAGCCGCGACACCGCTCCTCACGCAGGCGCCGGATCTTGTGCTGTGCCTCTGGCTGAGCCTCAGAGATAGCGCACCTCGATGACTTCGTAACTGCGCTTGCCGCCAGGGGCCTGCACCTCGGCCACATCGCCCGCTTCCTTGCCGATCAGCGCGCGCGCAATTGGCGAACTCACCGAAATCAAGCCCAGCTTGAGGTCGGCTTCGTCGTCGCCCACGATTTGGTAGGTCACCTTGTTGCCGCTGTCTTCGTCTTCGAGGTCGACCGTGGCACCAAACACGACACGGCC
>JACCDW010022638.1_pt1 | contig 48536 bp, 44 predicted proteins | sample 7449781 | NCBI WGS metagenome assembly JACCDW01 (sample SAMN15323449, study PRJNA562643) | freshwater metagenome | isolation source: river surface water | place: USA:Blue River Watershed | collected 2017-08-18
CAATGGCGGCAAGCTCACGGCCGATGAACTGCAGCAGGTCAAGGATTGGCACGCCAGTGCCCAGGCCGCGTCCACCGATTTGCTGGCCCTGGTGGATGGTGATACGGCCACACAGCTGCGCAGCCGTTTGGAATCAAAAGTCACCAGCCAGCGCGCTGCGGGCGAGACCGACAGTGCCGACGCATGGCAGGAGACCCTGGATCTGGTCGCGCAGTGGCAGGGCTACGCGGGCGAGTTCGACAGCATGGTGTCCGAGGACATCAACTACGCGGCGCATATGCTGAAGTATGGCGGCGACCCCAGCCTCACGAAAGATGCTCTCAAGGGCGAGCGTTGGGCCACCCCCAACCCTGGTCATGAGCCCTTGGCCGCCGATGCGCCTGCTGGCAAGTCGGCCCTCAAAAAAGGGTCGGTCGCAGGACCTGTCGACCCCAAGGCGCAGTGGCTGGACAAAGGTGGCCAACAGCTGCCATCCAATGCGGCGGTTCCAGAAGACCTGGCGTCGCCGCACGATCCTCGGGCTTTGGAACCGCAATCCCGGATCGTCAACAGCATCGTTCGGGACAAGGCACTGCCCGGTGAAGGGCATGAGGCCACCCGGGTGAACTGGAAGGACGTTTGACCGGTCCTCGGGGGGCAGCGCAGCCGCGCGCCGGTGGGTGGCAGCCCCGCCGATCTGCCTAGCGGCGCGGGGCGACGGGCTCGAAGGGTTCGACCAGGGCGCTCTCTTGAGCGATCAGCTCTTGCGCGGCTTCCTTGAGGGCCAGTGCGCCCCCGTCGCGCAGCATGATGGGCAGCGCTTGGGCCATGCCACTGTAGTTCTGGTCCATCGACCGGCCGTACAGCGGGTCGTAGTGTTCGCACACCAGTTCCTCGAAGACCTCAGCCCAGCGCCCCTGCTCGGCCATCGCCTTCCAGCGCAAGACGCGCTCACGCCCGCGAAGCTCGACAAAGTGTTCCAACAGGGCGCCAAAGCCCGGCACATCCTGTGAGAAGTGCGCATAGTCCTCGAGCAACAGGTGTACCCGGGCCGGCAGCGGCATGTCCACCAGGCCCACGCGGCCGTGCTGGCGCATGCGCAGGATCAGCGCTTGGGGCACCTGCACCGCGCCGATCTTGCGGCTCTCGCTTTCCACAAACACGGGGCGCAGGGGGTCAAAGCCGCGCAAGGCCTGCCATACACGGGTTTCGAATTGCTTTTGGCTGGGTTGGGGCTGTCCGGGCAAGGCGCCCAAGACCGAGCCCCTGTGGCAGGCCAGCGACTCCAGGTCCAGCACCTGCGCGCCATGCGCGGCCAGGGTCTGCAGCAGGCGGCTCTTGCCACTGCCGGTGCGCCCGCCGATCACCACGAATCGGAGGGGGTTGGGCAGGGTGTCCAGGTCTTCGCGCACGACGCAGCGAAACGCCTTGTAGCCACCTTTGAGCAGGTGCACCCGAAAGCCCACTTGGTCCAAAAACCAGGCCAGGGTGCCGCTGCGTTGGCCGCCACGCCAGCAGTACACCAGGGGCTGCCAGTCCCGGGGCAAGCTGGCGCTGTGGGCATCGAGCAGGTCGGCGATGCGCCGTGCCACCATCGCCGCCCCCCGCTTGCGGGCGTCGAATGCCGAGATTTGCTTGTACTCGGTGCCCACCAGGCGCCGCTCATCGTCGTCCAACACGGGCCAGCTTTGCGCGCCTGGCCATCGGTCAAGCGCAAACTCGGAGGGCGACCGGGCGTCCAGCACAGCGTCCCAGCGGGTTTGCGGGTCCAGGGCCTCGCGGACCGAAATCACACGAACGGCCATGGATTTACGCGGCCACGGCGGGGCGCGCTGCCCCCGCCGCGTCGAGCAACTCGCTTTCGATTTGCAGCTGCGTGCGCGCGTGACGCAAGGCGTCGCCGGTGACGACAAAGGTGTCTTCCACCCGTTCTCCCAGGGTGATGACCTTGGCCAACTCCAGGTTGATGCGGTGCTGGGCCAGCACGCGGGCAATGGAGTAGAGCAGCCCGGCGCGGTCGCTGGTGCTGACCGACAACAGGTAGCGTTGTCCGCGTTCATCCGGACGCAGGGACACGCGAGGGGTGACAGGGAAGCTGCGCACCCGGCGCGACAAACGCCCCTGTGCCGGCGCGGGCAGGGGCTCTGTCGACGAAACCGCAGCGGCGAGCTGGTGTTCCACCAGGGCGATCAGGTCGCGGTGGGCGCTGGCCACATCGGCGCGGTGGCCGGCATGGGCCTGTACCACCTCAAAGGTATCCAGGGCATAGCCCTGGCGCGTGGTGTGCACCTTGGCATCCAGGATGTTGAAGCCGGCGTTGTCGAAGTAGCCGCAGATGCGTGCAAACAGGTCGGCCCGGTCGGGGCTGTAGACGAGGACTTGCAGGCCTTCGCCTACCGAAGAAGCACGGGCGTTGACCACGGGTGTCTGGGTTTGCAGGTGGCGCCACAGCGCCCGGGCATGCCAGGCCAGGTCTGCCGCCTCGTGCCGCGCAAAGTAACTCACCTCCAGGGTTTCCCACAGCGGCTTTTCGGTGCCCGGCAGCTGCGAGGCCAAGGCCAGGAGGCTGCGTGCCTCGGCCTTGCGGGTCTCGACTTCGGCCAAGGCCCCAGGCGGCTCGCCGCCCAAGGCACGGCGGGTGGCACGAAACAGGTCTTCCAGCAACTTGCCCTTCCAGCCGTTCCACACCTTGGGGCTGGTGCCCCGGATGTCGGCCACCGTGAGCAGGTACAGGGCCGTGAGGCTGCGCACGTCGCGAACCGTTTTGGCAAAAGCGTTGATCACATCCGGGTCCGACAGGTCTTCCTTTTGCGCGATGCGGCTCATCGTCAGGTGCTCGCGAACCAGAAAGTCGATGAGGCGCGTGTCCTGCGCGCCGATGCCGTGGTCGCGGCAGAAGCGGCGAACCTCGGTGGATCCCAGTTGTGAATGGTCGCCTCCGCGACCCTTGGCCACATCATGGAACAGCGCCGCCACCACCAAGACCCAGGGCCGGTCGAAGCCTGCGGCCAGGTTGGAACAGAAGCTGTACTCGTGGGCGTGTTCAGGTACGAAGAACCGCCGCACATTGCGCACCACCATGAGGATGTGCTGGTCCACCGTGTACACGTGAAACAGGTCGTGCTGCATCTGTCCCACGATGCGCCGGAACACCCACAGCGTGCGGCCCAGAACGCTGGTTTGGTTCATCAGGCGCAGGGTGTGGGTCTGCCCGCCTCCGGGGTACTGCAGGATGTCCAAGAACTGCTGCCGATGTTCCGGGTGGCGGCGAAACGCCGCATCCATCAACGAGCGCGCGTTGTACAGGGCGCGGCGTGTGCGGGCCGACAGGCCCTTGATGCCCAAGGTGCGTTGGTAAATGCTGAAGGTTTCCAGGATGGCCGAGGGGCGCTCGCGGTACAGGTCATCGCGGGCGACCTCCAACAAGCCCCCGCGGTCCAGAAAGTCGGGCGTCAACGCCCGCATGGGCACATCACGGGAGCCGGCGATCCGTTCCTGCACCTCCTGCATCACGATTTCATTGAGCTGCACAACCGCCTTGGCCGCCCAGTAGTAGCGCTTCATCAGGGCTTCAGAGACGCGCTGGCCGCGCGCGGGCTGCAGGCCCATGCGTTCGGCGAGCTGGGTCTGCAGGTCAAACACCAGGCGGTCTTCACGGCGCTTGGCCACCACATGCAGCCAGGCGCGAATGGTGGTCAGGGTGGCTTGGTTGCGCTCGATCTGCCGCGCCTCAAACCGCGTGATGACCCCATTGGCAGCCAACTCCGCCCAGCTGCGCCCATAACCGGCTGCACGGGCCACCCACAACAGCACCTGCAGGTCGCGCAGGCCTCCGGGGCTTTCCTTGCAGTTGGGCTCCAGGGAGTAGGGGGTGTCCTCGTACTTTTGGTGGCGCTGGTACATCTCCAGCGTCTTGGCGCGCAGAAAGGCTGCCGGGTCCATCACGGCGCTGGTGGCCTGCTGAAAGGCCTGTACCAGCTTGGTCGGCCCAAACACCCGCCGCGACTCCAGCATCGCCGTTTGGATGGTCACGTCGCGCTGGGCCTCCTGGGCGCACTGCTCGGGCGTGCGCACCGACGAGCCGATTTCCAGGCCGCAATCCCAGCAGGCGGTGATGAAGGCGCTGATGCCGTCCTGCACCACTGAATCGCCCTCGAGGCGGCTGGGCACCAAGAGCAGCACGTCCACATCCGAATGCGGAAACAGGGCGGCACGCCCGTAGCCGCCCACCGCGACGAGGGCCACCTCGGGTGACAGACCGGTGGTCTGCGCCAGCGCAGCCAGGGTGCGGTCGGTTCCTTGGGCCAGCCCGCGCAAGAGCAGCCGGGTGGCCGCGGCGCTGGGACGCTTCTGGGCGAAGGTGTCGGTGAGGGCCTGCTGATGGCTGCGGTGGGCCTGCCGCAGTTCGGCGATGCGGGCGCGGGAAGTGTCCACGCGGGGCGGGCCTCAGGCCGTGGTGTGGATGAAGGCTGGGGCCGGTGGGGAACCGGCCGACAAGGTCAGCACCTCAAATCCGCTCTCGGTCACCAGCACCGTGTGTTCCCACTGGGCCGACAAGGATCGGTCCTTGGTGACGATGGTCCAACCGTCGCCGAGCTCGCGAATCTCGCGCCGCCCCGCGTTGATCATCGGCTCGATGGTGAAGGTCATGCCCGGCACCAGTTCTTCGAGCGTTCCGGGCCTGCCGTAGTGCAGCACCTGCGGTTCCTCATGGAACTTCTGCCCGATCCCGTGCCCACAGAATTCGCGCACGATGGAAAAGCCTTGGGCCTCCGCAAAGGACTGGATCGCGTGGCCGATGTCGCCCAACCGTGCCCCAGGCTTGACCTTGGCAATCCCGCGCCACATGGCGTCGTAGGTGATGGCGCACAGACGCTTGGCTGCAATAGAGCCTTCGCCGACCACGAACATGCGGCTGGTGTCACCGTGCCAACCGTCCTTGATCACGGTGACATCGATGTTCACGATGTCACCGCTCTTGAGTGGCCGCTCGTTGGGGATGCCGTGGCAGATCTGGTGGTTGACCGAGGTGCAAATGGACTTCGGATAGGGGATGTAGCCCGGAGGTGTGTAGTTCAACGGGGCCGGAATCGCCTGCTGCACTTGGGTGATGTAGTCGTGGGCGATTTGGTCCAGGCGCTCGGTGCTCACGCCGGGCACCACGTGGGCGGTCAGCATGTCCAGCACCTCGGAAGCCAAGCGGCCCGCGGTGCGCATGCCCTCAATGTCGGAAGGGGACTTGATCGTGAACGACATCCGGTGATTATCCCACCCAGCCCGGCGCTGCGCCTTGGGCTCACCTTAAACTAGCCGAACATGAGCGCCCCGTCCTTGCCTGTATTCGCCGTTTTCGGCGGCTCCGCCCACTCCGAATTCCGTTTGCAGGCCCTTTTGCGCCAGGTGCAGGCGGTCGCCCCCCGGGTGCAGGCCCTGCAAAGCCGCCACGTCTACTGGGTGTGGCCGAAGCACCCGCTGGGGGCTGCCGAACAGGCGGCGGTGGCGGCGCTGCTGGACGGGCAACTGCAGGACGACGCACCCGAAGAGGCCGCAGGCCCGCGGGTGGTGGTGATGCCCCGGCTGGGAACCGTGTCCCCGTGGGCCAGCAAGGCCACCGATATCGCCCACAACTGCGGCTTGCCGGTGCGCCGGGTGGAACGGGTCACGGAGTACCGGTTGGTGCTGCAGCAGGGGCTGGTGCAAGGTCTTCTTCAGGGCGTTGTGCAGCGCTTGGCGGGCTCCGCCGGGCCCACCTTGGACCCACAGGAGACGGCCGCGGTGGTCGGCCTGCTGCATGACCGGATGACCGAAAGCGTGGCCGAGCACCTGGGCGCGGCGGTGGCTTTGTTTGAGGGCCGGCAGGCTGAACCCTTGGCCACCGTGGATGTGATGGCGGGTGGGCACGCGGCCTTGCATGAGGCCAATGCCCAATGGGGCCTGGCCTTGTCCGATGACGAGATGGACTATCTCGTTCGGGCCTTTACCCAGCTGGGACGCAACCCCAGCGATGTCGAGCTGATGATGTTCGCCCAGGCCAACAGCGAGCACTGTCGCCACAAGATCTTCAACGCCGACTTCACCATCGATGGCATTCGGCAGCCGCACTCGATGTTCGCGATGATCCGCCACACCGAGAAGACCAGCCCCCAGCACACCGTCGTGGCCTACCACGACAACGCTGCGGTCATGGAAGGCCATGAGCTGCAGCGATGGCAGGCCGATCCACGCGCGCCGGGGGCGCGCCCTTACGGCGCGCACACCGAAACGGCGCACGTGCTGATGAAGGTGGAGACCCACAACCACCCCACGGCCATTTCGCCGTTTCCGGGGGCTTCCACCGGGGCGGGGGGCGAGATCCGCGATGAGGGGGCCACCGGGCGCGGTGCCAGGCCCAAGGCGGGCCTGACGGGTTTTTCCGTGTCCAACCTGCACCTGCCTGGTCTGGGTGAGCCCTGGGAGCAGGGCTCGGTGGGCAAGCCCGAACACATCGCCAGCGCCTTGCAGATCATGACCGAAGGCCCGCTGGGCGGCGCGGCCTTCAACAACGAATTCGGCCGGCCCAATCTGGGCGGCTATTTCCGGGTTTACGAACAGACCGTGGACGGTGTGCGCCGTGGGTACCACAAGCCCATCATGATCGCCGGCGGCCTGGGCACCATCCGTGCCGACTTGACCGACAAGGTGGTCTTCCCCGCAGGCACCCTGCTGGTTCAGTTGGGTGGCCCCGGCATGCGCATCGGCATGGGTGGTGGTGCGGCCTCGTCCATGGCCGCAGGGACCAACACGGCAGCGCTGGACTTTGATTCGGTGCAGCGCGGCAACCCCGAGATCCAGCGGCGGGCTCAGGAGGTCATCAACCAATGTTGGGCCTTGGGCCCCGACAACCCCATCCTGGCCATCCACGATGTGGGCGCCGGTGGCATTAGCAACGCCTTTCCGGAGTTGGTGGACGGTGCTGGCCGTGGCGCGCGTTTTGACTTGCGCAAAGTTCCGTTGGAAGAAAGCGGCCTGGCACCCAAAGAGATCTGGTGCAACGAGAGCCAAGAGCGCTATGTGCTGGCCTTGGACCCGGCGCGCCAGGACGCCTTCGTGGCCTTTTGCGAGCGCGAGCGCTGCCCCTATTCGGTGGTGGGCGTGGCCACCCAGGAGGCGCAACTGGTGCTGGAAGACGGCCCTGGCGGCGCGCGGCCCATCGACATGCCCCTGGAGGTGCTGTTGGGCAAGCCGCCCAAGATGCACCGGGATGTGCAGCGTGTGCCGCGCCGCGCGCCGGCACTGGACCTCACGGGCGTGGCCCTCGAAGACATGGCCTTCACGGTGTTGCGCCACCCCACGGTGGCCAGCAAGCGCTTCTTGATCACGATCGGTGACCGCACCGTGGGGGGCTTGTCCCACCGCGACCAGATGGTGGGGCCGTGGCAGGTGCCGGTGGCCGATTGCGCCGTGACGCTGGCCGACTACGCCGGATTCGCCGGTGAGGCCATGGCCATGGGCGAACGCACGCCCTTGGCCGCACTGGATGCGCCAGCCTCCGGCCGTATGGCGGTGGCCGAGGCCCTGACCAACCTCTTGGCTGCGCCGGTGGAACTCTCGCGCATCAAGCTCAGCTGCAACTGGATGGCCGCGTGTGGCGAGCCGGGAGAGGATGCGGCCCTGTACGACACCGTGCGCGCTGTGGGCCTGGAGTTGTGTCCTGCCTTGGGCATCGGCGTGCCGGTGGGCAAGGATTCCTTGTCCATGCGCACCCGTTGGACCGATGAAAACGGCACGCAGCAGGTGGTGGCGCCGGTCAGCTTGGTCGTGTCGGCCTTTGCCACGGTGGCCGATGTGCGCGGCACGCTCACCCCGCAGTTGCGCACGGACGTGGGCGACACCACCCTGATTCTGGTGGACCTGGGGCAAGGCCGCCACCGCATGGGTGGCTCGATCCTGGCGCAGGCCCTGCAGTCCTTTGGCTCTGAAGTGCCCGATCTGGACGACCCGCAACACCTGCGCGCGCTCTACAGCGCCGTTCAAGAACTTCGGCAGGATGGCTTGCTCTTGGCCTACCACGACCGCAGCGATGGGGGTTTATGGGCCGCTGTGTGCGAGATGGCCTTTGCCGGCCACACGGGCGTCAGCTTGAATGTGGACATCCTGGTCACCGAGGGTGACGGCATTGGCGACAGCAGAGCCGAGTACGGGGACTCGAAGAACTGGGCGAGCCAGGTCTCGGAGCGGCGCAACGAGCTGACCCTCAAGGCCTTGTTCAACGAGGAGCTGGGCGTGGTGCTCCAGGTGCGTACCGACCAGCGCAACGAGGTGATTCAGCGCCTACGGGCCCATGGTTTGTCCCGCCACAGCCACTTCATTGGCAAGCCCAATGACCGCGGCGTGGTGGAGGTGTGGCGCGACACCAAGACGGTGTTCAGCGCACCGCTGCAGAGCTTGCAACAGGCCTGGGACGAGGTGGCGTGGCGCATCGCGCGCGAGCGGGACAACCCGGCCTGTGCCGACGCTGAACACGAGGCAGCGGGCGATCCGGCGCAGCCGGGGCTGCAGGTGGCCTTGAGCTTTGACCCGGTTGAAGATGTGGCGGCACCGTTCCTCAACCTGTCCCGGCCGCGCTTGGCCATCTTGCGAGAGCAAGGGGTCAACAGCCACCTGGAGATGGCCTATGCCATGTCGCAGGCCGGGTTCGAGACGCACGATGTGCACATGACCGACCTGCAATCGGGGCGGGCACGGTTGGCGGACTATGTGGGCTTCGTGGCCTGCGGGGGCTTCAGCTACGGTGACACCCTGGGCGCTGGGGAGGGGTGGGCGCGGTCCATCCGCTTCAACCCGGCCATGAAGGCCGCCTTTGAGGCCTTTTTTGCGCGGCCGGACACCTGGGCACTGGGTGTGTGCAACGGATGCCAGATGATGGCAGCCCTGGCCCCCATGATCCCGGGCGCGCAGCACTGGCCGCGGTTCACACGCAACAAGAGCGAACAGTTTGAGGCGCGCTTGTCGCAGGTGGAGATTCTGGACAGCCCCAGCCTGCTGTTTGCCGGTATGGCCGGCAGCCGCCTGCCTGTGGCCGTGGCGCATGGAGAAGGCTATGCCGACTTCAGCCGCAGCGGAGATCCGCAGCGGGTGCATCGGGCCATGCGTTTCGTGGATGGCCACGGCCAGGCCACCGAGCGCTATCCCCTGAACCCCAACGGCAGCCCCGAGGGCCTGACCGCGGTGACCACGGCCGATGGGCGCTTCACCGTGCTGATGCCCCACCCCGAGCGTGTGTTCCGAGAGGTTCAGATGAGCTGGAGTGGCGGCGATGTCAGCGCCTCAAGCCCCTGGCGCCGCATGTTCGGCAACGCGCGTCGCTGGGTCGGCTGAGCAGGCCATGGGGTTGTCGAGGCTGGGTTAAGGTCCATCCATGCTGCTCCTTCTGTCACCCGCCAAGTCACTGGACTACGAAGCACCCCTGCCGGCCGGGCTGGCCCGCAAGGCCACCGAGCCCGCCTTTGTGGCGCATGCCGCCGAGTTGATCGGCTTGCTGCGTCCACTGAAGGTGGGGCAGGTTGCCTCGCTCATGGACCTGTCGGACAAGCTGGCCAGCCTCAATGCCGCACGCTACGCGGCCTGGTCGCCCAAGTCCACCGTCGCCAACAGCCGCCCGGCGGTGCTGGCCTTCAACGGCGATGTGTATGACGGGCTTCAGGCCCAGAGCTTGTCGCCCGAAGACCTGGCCTGGGCCCAGGACCATGTGGTCATTCTCTCGGGCCTGTATGGGGCACTGCGCCCCCTGGACAAACTGCAGCCCTACCGTCTGGAGATGGGTACGCGGCTGGGCAATGCCCGTGGCCCCGACCTCTACGCCTATTGGGCAGACGAGGTGGCCCAATACCTGAACGGCCGCCTGCCGGCTCGGGGCGGCGCGCGTGGTGGTGAGCCGCTGGTGGTCAACCTGGCATCTCAGGAGTACTTCAAGGTGGCCGACCGCCCGGCACTGAAGGCGCGGGTGGTGGAATGCGTCTTCGAAGACTGGAAGGATGGACGCTACAAGATCATCAGCTTCTTCGCCAAGCGGGCGCGTGGCCTGATGGCGCGCCACGCGATCTTGCAGCGGGCCAAGACGCTGGAGGACTTGAAGTCTTTTTCGTTGGACGGCTACGCCTGCGATGAACGGGCCTGCGAGCCTGATCGACTGGTGTTTCGGCGTCGCCAAAGCTGACCGCACGGGGAACACACCGCCATGAGCCAAGTTATCACCGATTCTTTGCGCCGCTGGATCGTGGAGCAGGCCCAGGCGGGTTGCACGCCCGAGTCGGTGCTGCAGGCCATGCGGGCCAGTGGTTGGGAGGAGGCCACCGCGATGGCGGCCATGGAAGAGTCTTTGCGTGCCGTGGTGGAGGCGCCGCGTCCGGTTCCCTTCGTGGGCTTGCAGCCGGGTTCGACCGCCGACGCGGGCGACCGCAAGGTTCAGGTGCTGGCGGTGATGCAGCGCCCGGTGGTGGTGGTGTTGGGCGGGCTGCTCACACACCAGGAGTGCGACGAACTGGTCGACAGCGCCCGCCCACGCATGGGCCGATCAGAGACCGTTCGGCACGAGGACGGGGAGGCCGAAGTCCATGACGCCCGCACGAGCCATGGCATGTTCTTCGAGCGCGGGGAGTCCGCACTGATCCGCCGCCTGGAGCAGCGCATGGCCACGCTCTTGAATTGGCCGGTTGAACACGGCGAAGGACTGCAGGTGCTGCACTACCAGCCGGGCGCCGAGTACAAGCCGCACCATGACTACTTCGACCCTGCGTCGCCTGGCAGTGCGGCCGTGCTCAAGCGTGGAGGGCAACGGGTGGGCACCTTGATCGTCTACCTGAACACGCCGCTGGCTGGCGGGGCTACCACCTTCCCCGATGTCGGGTTGGAGGTGGCACCCGTCAAGGGCAACGCGGTGTTCTTCAGCTACGACCGCCCGCATCCGGCCACCCTGACCTTGCATGCCGGAGCGCCGGTGACCGAGGGTGAAAAGTGGGTGGCCACGAAGTGGCTGCGCGAGGGCGTGTTCCGATGAGTTTGCCGCTGGCCGGGATACGGGTCATCGACCTCACCCAGCTGTTGCCGGGGCCCCTGGCCACGCGCCACCTTCAGGAGTGGGGCGCGGAGGTGATCAAGGTGGAGCCCCCGGGGGTCGGCGATGGTGCGCGCCTGATGTACCGCAGCCCTGCCCAGGCGGCCGCCGACGAGCCCAGTGGGTTCTTCCGCGATCTCAATGGGCACAAGGCGTTTTGGCGCCTGGACCTGCGGCAGACCACGGACCGTGACCGCTTGCTGGAGCAGTTGCGCAGCGCCGACGTCTTGATCGAAGGCTTTCGACCCGGGGTGATGCAACGCCTGGGCCTGGACTGGCCGGTGCTGCAGGCCTTGAATCCCCGCTTGGTGATGGCCTCCATCACGGGTTACGGCCAACGCGGACCGTATGCCCTGCGTGCAGGGCATGACATCAACTACATCGCCTTGTCCGGCGTGCTGGACCAGATTGGCGGGCCCCAAAGCGAAGACCCGGCCTTGCCGAACTTCCAAATTGCCGACCTGCTGGGCGGCACCTTGGCCGCCGTGTCGGGTTTGTTGGCAGCCCTCGTGGGGGCACAGCGCACCGGACAGGGCCGATTCGTGGACATCTCCATGACCCACGAGGTGTGGCGCCATGCCGTGATTGCGCGGGCAGAAGCCCAAAGCCTGGGCCTGGTGCCGGCGCGCGGCACCAGCCTGCTCAATGGCGGCGCGGCCTGCTACGGCGTGTACCGCTGCGCCGACGGCCGCCACCTGGCGGTGGGCGCCTTGGAGGCCAAGTTCTGGCAGGCCTGGTGCGAGGCCATCGGCCACGGCGCATGGGCCACGCGCCACTGGAGCCAGGGCGAAGTGCCGGGCTCAGAGCAAGCGCTGCACACGCGCACCGAGATGGCCCGGGTGCTGGCCCAGCGCCCGATGGCCGAGTGGGCCGCTATCGCGGACCGGGTCGACTGTTGCGTGACCCCGGTGCTGCGCCTGGACGAGGTCCCCGACCATCCCTGGATGCAGGGCGGCCGTTAGAGCCCCCCGCGCCCTGGGGCCGTGAACCGCGGCCATGACCACCACCGCCGCCGCCACCACCCCGGCGCGTGCCGCCCACGCCGATGGTCATGCGGCCCAAGACGATGGGCTCGGCCTTCTCGTCGGCTGGCGGCTCAAAGCCCGGCACACTGGCGCGCGGGATTTCGCGCTTGATAAGCTTTTCGATGTCGCGCAGGAAGATCTCTTCATCGCGGCACACCAGGCTCAGGGCTTCACCCTGTGCCCCCGCGCGACCGGTGCGGCCGATGCGGTGCACATAGTCTTCGGGCACGTTGGGTAACTCGAAGTTCACCACGTGGGGCAGCTGGTCGATGTCGATGCCACGGGCGGCGATGTCCGTGGCCACCAGCACCGGCAGCGCGCCGGACTTGAACTCACTGAGCGCCTTGGTGCGCGCCCCCTGGCTCTTGTTGCCGTGGATGGCCATGGCCGGGATGCCTTCCTTGCTCAGGTACTCGGCCAAGCGGTTGGCGCCGTGCTTCATACGGGTGAAGACCAGCACCTGGTGCCAGTCGCCTTCGCGGATCAAGCGGGCCAGCAACTCCTTCTTGCGCTCACGCCCGGTCATGATCACGCGTTGGGCGATCGTTTCCGCGGTGGCGTTGCGCCGGGCCACCTCGATGAGGGCCGGTTGGTTGAGCAGACGGTCGGCCAGGGCCTTGATGTCGTCGCTGAACGTGGCTGAAAACAGCAGGCTTTGCTTCTTGGCCGGCACGATGGCCAGCACCTTCTTGATGTCGTGGATGAAGCCCATGTCGAGCATGCGGTCGGCCTCATCCAGCACAAACACCTGCACCTGCGACAGGTCCAGCGTGCCTTGTTGGTGGTGGTCCAGGAGACGGCCCGGTGTGGCCACCAAGATGTCCACGCCTTTGCGCAGGCGGTCGATCTGGGGCTGCATGCCCACGCCGCCGAACATCACCATGGAGGTCAAGGGCAGGTACTTGCCGTAGGTGCGCACACTTTCCTCGACCTGGGCGGCCAGTTCGCGGGTGGGTGTGAGGATCAAGGCCCGGATGGCCACGCGCCCACGCGCATCGCGCAGCGGTTTTTGTGCGGCCAGGCGGTGCAGCAAGGGCAGCGTGAAGCCAGCGGTCTTGCCGGTACCGGTTTGGGCACCGGCCATCAGGTCGCCGCCCTGAAGAACCGCTGGGATGGCTTGCGCCTGAATGGGGGTGGGGGTTTCGTAACCCTGTTCGCGCACGGCGCGCAGGATGGGCTCGGCCAAGCCGAGATCGGTGAAGTTCATGTGTTGTCGTGGGCCCTGTGAGGGCTTGGGTTCCTGCCAACCGCCGCTCCGGGAGGAGGGCACCAGTCGTGGCTGGGAACAAGGTGATGAGGGGCCGCGATGGGCCGCCCGTGCGAGGACTGGAGCGCCGCGCAGACCTTGTCAGTGTAGCCCATGCCGCATGGCGGCCGGAGCAGCGCTCAAACCGAACGCGCCAGGCGCACCAGGGTTGCGCCGGGCTTGGCATGGGCCAGCGAGGGCATGATCAGAACGCAGTTGTCGTACGGTGTGAGCACCGGACCTGCGCCATCGTGTCCGATGACCGTCCCTTTTGTTGGCACGACGTCGCCGGTGCGATGCGGCTGCGTGAAGTGGGGGGCGGCCCCCGCCTGCACCGTGATGGCGTGCGTGACCAGCAGCTGTTGTGGCGCCTCGCGGGAATCGCTTTGACGCCAATGGGCCGGCAGGTCGCCGGGCTGCAGGCAGCCGCTGGCGCACAGAAACCGGTGCAGTACATCCAACGCCACACGGCGGGAGGACGCTGCGCCGTGCCAACCACACTCCACCAACAGCGCCACCGCCTCCTGGTCCTGCGCATCGCCAAAGCGCCCGTGGTCGCGCATTCGGGTGCCGGCGGCGTGGCCTGCATCGGCCACCAGCAAGCCGGGTGCGCCAAAGCCCACCGCTTGCGCCGCGTGGTGGGGCATCAAGCCGGTCAGGCCCAAGGCGGGGCCCTCGGCATGCATCGAGTGCAGGTCGAGCAGCCAGTCGGCGCGCTCGACCACGGGCTGCAACTCCAGCACCCGGCGCTGTTCCGTGTCCAGTGACATCCCAGGGCGGTGCCATGCCATGCGGCCCCACAGCCGGTTCAGGTCTTGGTCCACGAAGCGCGACCGGTCGGTGTCCTGCGGGTCAAAACGGTCGAAGGCCGACAGGTTGCAAAAGGCCAGGGTCAAGGCGCCGCTGCGGGGCCGAACCCCGGCTTCCAGCGCCTCCCACAGGGCCCATGCACCGCACAACTCGTTGCCATGTACCAGCGCGGTGACCAGCACCTCACGCCCGGGCTGTGTGGCCTCGAAGCGCCACACTCCCGGCGTGCCGGTGTTGCCGGTGCGCCAGCGGCTGAGGTCTGGCGGTTGCAGTTCGAAGGGCGCTGGGTGTGGGTGGGCGGTGTGCATGGTGGTTCTGGGTGAAGCTGCTTACTCTTCGATCTTTGCGTACTCAACGATGCGCCGGTACTTCTCAATCTCGGCGCTGTGAAAGGCGCTGAAGTTCACACCGGCGGGTGCCATCGTTGCGCCCGATTCCTCCAGGCGCTTGCGCACATCCGGCACCTGCAAGGCATCTGCCAAGGCCCGTTGCAGGCGCTGCACGACCGGCGCGGCCAGTGCAGCAGGGCCAAACAGGCCGAACCAGCTGCTGATGTCCACGGCCTTGAGTGCCGGGTGTTCGGCCAGGGCAGGGATCTCTGGGGTCAGGCCTGCGCGGCGCGCTTGCGTGGTGCCAATGGGAATCATCTTGCCGCTGCGGATGTGGGGCAGGGCGCTGGACAGCACAAACACGCCAAAGTCCAGCTGTCCGCTGAGCAGGTCCGTGGTCAGCGGTGCCACGCCCCGGTAGGGAATGTGAACCATGAACAGGCCAGCCGCCTCTTTGGTCATCTCGCCGGCCAGATGCAGGGCCGTACCCACACCGGAGGACCCGTAGCTGAAGCGGCCGGGGTTGCGTTTGACCTTCTGGATGAACTCCGCGGTGCTGCGGGGTGCATCCTTGTTGCCGGCCGAGGCCACCAGGACCATGGGCTGGGATGCGATGAGTCCCAAGCCTGTGAGGTCGCGCAGCGGGTTCAGCCGCAGCTTGCGATTGACCAAGGGGGCAATGGCGGTCTCGTTGTTCGCGCCCAGCAGCAGGGTGTAGCCGTCTGCCGCGGCCTGCACCACTTTCTGCGCTCCCAGCACGCCACCGGCACCGCCGATGTTTTCCACCACCACCTGAACGCCCAGTTGCTTGGCCAGTTCAGCCCCCACGACCCGGCCGGTCAAGTCGGTACTGCCGCCGGGTGGGTAGCCCACCACGAGGTTGATCGCACGGTTGGGGTAGTCGCTGCCCTGGGCCACAGCCAAGCCCGGGGCCCAGACCGCGCCGGCCAGGCCGAGCAGCACCCGCCGCCGCTGGGGCCCTGCTGCAGGTGCGGGGCTGTCGGGCTTGGTCGAACACGCAGGCGTTTGTGGGGTAGCAGCAGGCTTCATGGTCACGTGGTTGGGGTGGCTCGGGGATAATCGTGGATTGTGCCGCTGCGCACCCCCTACAGAAAACCGCCCAAAGCCATGGCCCAGTACGTCTTCACCATGAACCGCGTCACCAAGACGGTGCCGCCCAAGCGACAGATCCTCAAGGAAGTGTCCCTGTCTTTCTTCCCCGGCGCCAAGATTGGCGTGTTGGGCTTGAACGGCGCGGGCAAGTCCACGCTGCTCAAGATCATGGCCGGCATCGACCGTGAGATCGAAGGCGAGGCCACGCCCATGCCGGGCATCAAGATCGGCTACCTGCCTCAGGAGCCCTTGGTGAACCCCGACCAAACCGTGCGCGAGGCGGTCGAGGAGGGCATTGGTGGCGTGCTGGCCGCCAAGAAGCGCCTGGACGAGGTCTATGCGGCCTATGCCGAACCGGATGCGGACTTTGACAAGCTGGCATCGGAGCAGGCTGAGCTGGAGGCCATCATTGCCGCAGCCGGCAGCGAGAACACCGACCTGCAACTGGAGTTGGCAGCCGATGCCCTGCGCCTGCCGCCCTGGGAGGCCACCATTGGCAACCTATCCGGTGGCGAGAAACGCCGTGTTGCCTTGTGCCGGCTGCTCTTGAGCAAGCCCGACATGTTGCTGCTGGACGAGCCCACCAACCACCTGGACGCCGAAAGCGTGGAGTGGCTCGAGCAGTTCCTGCAGCGTTTTCCCGGCACGGTGGTGGCCATCACCCACGACCGCTACTTCCTGGACAACGCGGCCGAGTGGATTCTGGAACTCGACCGAGGCCACGGCATTCCCTGGAAGGGCAACTACTCAGACTGGTTGGACCAGAAGGAAGCCCGCCTGGAGGCCGAGCAAAAGAGCGAAGACGCCCGCCGCAAGGCCATGAAGCAGGAGCTGGAGTGGGTACGCAAGAACGCCAAGGGCCGCCAGGCCAAGAGCAAGGCACGGCTAGCCCGCTTCGAGGAACTGAGCGACTACGAGTACCAAAAGCGCAACGAGACCAACGAAATCTTCATCCCCGTGGCCGAGCGTCTGGGCAACGAGGTGATTGAGTTCAAGGGCGTGAGCAAATCGTTTGGCGATCGCTTGCTCATCGACAACCTCAGCTTCAAGGTGCCCGCTGGTGCCATCGTGGGCATCATCGGCCCCAACGGCGCGGGCAAGTCCACCTTGTTCCGAATGCTTCAAGGGGTGGAGAAGCCTGACAGCGGCGACATCGTCATCGGCAAAACGGCGCAACTGGCCTTCGTAGACCAGTCCCGTCAAAGCCTGGACAGCAACAAGACCGTGTGGGAAGACATCTCCGGCGGCCTGGACAACCTGACCATCGGCAAGTTTGTGATGCCCTCACGCGCCTATCTGGGACGCTTCAACTTCAAGGGCAACGACCAGCAGAAGATGGTGGGCCAACTCTCCGGCGGTGAGCGCGGCCGCCTGCACCTGGCCAAGACCCTGGCACGCGGCGGCAATGTGCTGATGCTGGACGAGCCTTCCAACGACCTCGACGTGGAAACGCTGCGGGCCTTGGAAGAGGCCCTGCTGGAGTTTGCCGGCAGCGCCATGATCATCAGCCACGACCGCTGGTTCCTGGACCGCATCTGCACCCACATCCTGGCCTGTGAGGGCGACTCCCAGTGGACCTTCTTTGACGGCAACTACCAAGAGTACGAAGCCGACAAGAAGAAGCGCTTGGGTGAGGAGGGCGCGCGCCCCAAGCGCGTGCGCTTCAAGCCGATCAAGTAAGCGCGGCCGCAGGGACAGGCGAGGCCGCTACAGCGGCCGACAAGCCCCTACAGCGACAGCAACTTGCCGCTGCGAAAGGCCTTTTCCCCGGCCACCTTGCCGATGCGCTCGCCGCGCATGGCCCAGCGCGTCTTGCTGTGGGCAAAGAAGAGCCCATCGACTTGGCTGTTCACCGGTGTGCTGGTGCCGGTCCAGGGGTCGATGAGTTCGGCCACCGTCTGCCCGGCCTTCACCGATTCACCCAGCGTGCTCTGAAACACCAAGACGCCGCCGCAAGGGGCCACCAGTGGATCAACCCCTTCCAGCGGTAAACAGGTGCACGCCGTGCCCGCCGAGGGCGGCGTGGCACTGCCGGGCGCGAGGTGCCCGCGTTGCTCCAGGAAGGCCAGGAGGCCCTGCGCGTCGCGTGAGGCGTCGGCGTGGGTCACGTCGGCTTCGCCGCGCAGTTCCACCGTGGTGGAAAAACAGCCCAGCTCAATCGGGTGCTGACCGCCCAGGGCTTCTTGCAGTTCCCACCAGTGCCGCGACACCGATTCGTCAAAGGGGTTGTCGCCCGATTCTTTGGCCAGCAGCACCACGGCCGCATCCAAGCATCGGCCCAGTGCCAGGCCGGTCTCGGCCCACGGGGTAGGCGCGTACAGGTGCATCAGGGCTTGGCTGTCGCAGTGCAGGTCGAGAACGGTGTCGGCGTCCACGGCCAGGTGCTGCAAACAACGTTTGAGCGCCTCGGCTTCGCTGGCCGGTGACCAGGCCTCCAGGGCTTGGAGGCAGGCCTGTCGAATCAGGCGGGTGTTGGCCGCCGCATCAGGCCCCAGGCGCCCCGCCAAACGCGGGGCCAACTCGGGCGTGAGGTCTCGGTAGCCCCGGTTGTAGTTGATGCCCGTGCCCAGATCGAAGCGGCCGATCTGCGCACCCAGCAGCGCCTGTGCGCCGCCCAGCGGGTTGGCCGCCGGCACCAACACGATCTCCCCGATGATGCGCCCTTGCTGTTCGAGCCGGTCCAGTTCCCGCCGCAGGTGAAAGCCCACCAAAAGGCCTGGAATCTCATCGGCGTGCAGCGCGCATTGGATGTAGGCCTTCGGGCCCCCACAGGCCGTGCCGAAATGCAGGCTCAGAACATGAGACTCGGTGCCGGGGGCGGCCGGAGGAAGGTCGTGGCGACGCGTTTGCATCAGGCGGGCTCCGACCAGTCGCGCAGCATCGGCAGCGGCACCCGCACCGGGCGGATGTCCAGCCGCACGCGCTCAATCGTGTAGGGGTCGCCGCCGGTGCCGACAGGGGCCCAGGCGCGGGTGTGTTCATCGCGCGTGAGGATGAACTCGAAGCCCAGGTCTCGCCGCCCGTCACCGGGACGCGGCAGGGGGGTGTAGGCCAAGCCTCGCACCTGTTGCTTGGGCCCATCGACCAGCTGGATCATGGCGTCCACGATGGCGTAGTCGCCCAGGATGTCCATGAAGTAACGGTCAAACTCAAACGTGGGGTCAAAGTTGGGGGCGCGAAAGCCCACCGGTGCTGCGAGCTTGGCTTCTGAAGGCTGCAGGCGGCCGGTTTCCAGGTGAAAACGGTCACCGGGCTCCAGGAGGGAAATCCGGGCGCCCTGCAGGCTCAGGGCGCCGTTCTCCAGGCCCTGCTTGGCCGCATGCAACTCGACCAACAGGGCGCCGCGGCCGGCCAGCACCTCGACCTCTTGGTCGTGGATGAGCGCTGCGGAGTCTTCGTCCACCCCCAGCCCCAGGCGGTCGCCAGAGCCCAGCATCAAGGGGATGATGCGGCCGATGCGCCCCCGCTTGAGGAAGTGCTGGTCGATCAGCAGCCCTTGCGGTGCAAAGCCCAGTCCGGGTGCGTACTCCACGCCTTTGCGCAACACGCCCTTGAGCACCGATGTCACGAATGGGGCATCGCGGAACATGGTTTGGCTCATGATGGCCGCGCCGGCCGAGGTGCCGGCCACCAGGCCGCCCCTGGCCTGCAGAGCCCGTACCGCCTGCAGCAAAGGGCTGTCCTGGCCTCCGGGCTGCAAGGTGTCGACGATGCGCGCCTGTGCACCCCCCGTGAAGAACACCGCCTGGGAGGTGGCCACCATCTGCAACCATTGGGGGTCGCGAACGGCCGCAGCCAGGTCCTGGTCTTTCAAAGCCGGGGCCACCGCCACCCAATCGGTGCGCGCACCGGCGCGCTGCAAGGCCTGTTGGGCCAAGGTGGCCGCGCGCTCGGGGCGCCCGGCCGCCATGCTCATCACCGCAAACCGGGAACCTGGGCCGCCGGCCAACTCCACCAGGCGCTTCCACACCACCGGGTTGTCGAAGCGCACGCTGCCCCCCAAGGCCACCACGGGGCCCGGGCTGTTGGGGCCCGTGGATGAGGGCGAAGGCGCGCGGGCCGCGGGCTTGGGCCCGGCGGCCGTTGGGGATGCGCCGGCTGTACCAGAGGCCGCCAAACCCAAGAGGGTGGCCATGGTTTGTCGTCGGTTGAAGGATTCGCTCATGGCCTGGGCACCGGTGGCAACTCCATGGCCGATACCGCCGGTGAGCATGCCGCCCAGGGCGCCTTCACCTCAGCGGCCTGTAACCAAGGGCGCAAGGAGGCGGCCAGGTCGTGGCGGCTGAAGGCACAGCTCTCTTCGCTGAACAAGGCACTGGACTCCAGGGGTTGCAACAGGGTTTCCAACACCGTCAAAAAGCGTGGCGGCAGGCCAGGCCAGTGTCGTGCAGTGTTGCGGAAGGCGGCGCACAGTGCGCCACCGCTCAGACGGTCAAGCTCATAGGCTTGGAGCGCGGCCTCCAAGGCCAGGGGGCCGCCCGCTTCGGGCGTCTCAGGGCGGTTGTTCAAAGGGCCTCGGTCCGGGCGATCAGCCAGGCGCGGGCATCACCCTGCACCAGGGGCAACAGGCGCTCCCGCACCACGGCGTGGTAGCGGTTGAGCCACTGGACCTCATCCTCGCGCATCAAGGCACGCTCGATGCAGCGGGTGTCGATGGGGCACAGGGTCAGGGTTTCGAACTCGAGAAACTCGCCAAAGGCCCCGCCCTCGGGTGTGGTGGCCGGCACGTTGAGCACCAGGTTCTCGATGCGCACGCCCCATTGGCCGGGACGGTACACGCCAGGCTCAATCGAGGTGATCATGCCCGGCTCCATGGCCATGTGCGGCTCGGGTATGGCTTTGCTGATGCTTTGAGGGCCTTCGTGCACATTGAGGAAGTAACCGACCCCGTGGCCCGTGCCGTGGCCGAACTCGATGCCCTGTTCCCACAGGGGCGCCCGCGCCAGGGCGTCGATCATGGGGCTGAGCGTGCCGCGCGGAAAGCGGGCGCGGGACAGGGCCATGGTGCCCTTGAGGACCAAGGTGTAGTCGCGTTTCATGGCCGCGCTGACCTGGCCCACGGGCCACACGCGGGTGATGTCGGTGGTGCCACCCTGGTACTGGCCGCCTGAATCGATGAGCAACAGACTGTTGCCTTCGATCACCGCGTGGGCGCTGGGGGTGGCGCGGTAGTGCGGCATGGCGCCGTTGGCCGCAAAGCCCGCGATCACCGGGAAGGACAAGCCCACAAAGCCAGGCTGCTTGGCCCTCTCGGCGCTCAGGCGTTCATCAACGGTCAACTCGGTGATGCGCTCACGGCCCAGTGCCTGTTCGAACCAGGCATAGAAGGCGCACATGGCCGCGCCATCGCGTGCCATGGCTTCACGGATGAAGGCCGCTTCTTCGTGGGTCTTGCGGCTCTTGAAGAGCGTGCTGGGATTGATGCTCTCGACGACCTTGACCGACGCCGGTACCGCTTGCCGCAGGCCCAGCGTCACACGGCGGGGGTCCAAGAGCAGGGTGGCGTCGGCAGGCAGCTGGGCCAGGGCTGCTGGGGCCTGTGCGTAGTCGGCCGTGGCCACACCTTGGCTCTTGAGTTCATCGGCCAGGCCGGCCGGTACCTTGCCAGCCCCTACAAAGAGCGTGACGCCCGCGGGTGCCACCAGCAGATGCGCCAGGAACACCGGGTTGTAGCTCACGTCCGAGCCGCGCAGGTTGGTGATCCAGGCGATGTCGTCTACCGTGCTTACAAAGTGGTGCGTGGCCCCGTGCCGCGCCATGGCCTGGCGCACCTGTTCGATCTTGGCGCTGCGGGGCAGCGGGGCGTGGGGCGCCTGGTGCGCATACACGGGTTGTGCAGGCAGTTCCGGGCGATCCGACCAGGCCCCTTGCAACAGGTCCACGTCGGTCCGCAGCCGAATGCCGGCTTGGTCCAGGGTGGACTGAAGCTGTTGAGCGGCGGCCAGCCCCAGCACCTGCGCGTCCACCGCCACGGTGCCGCCGCGGTGCACGTGATCGGCCAGCCACTGCACGTGGTGGGCAGCCGTGCCCGTGGGAATCTTGACCAGGTCCACCCCTGTGCCCTGCAGCTCGGCCTCGGCCTGAACCCAGTAGCGGCTGTCGGCAAACACGGCCGCCTGACCTTGCATCACCACCAGGGTACCCATGGAGCCCGTGAAGCCGCTGAAGTACTGCCGTCCCTGCCAGCGTTCGGGCAGGTACTCTGAGAGGTGGGGGTCTGCCGAAGGCACAAGCAGGGCGTCCACGCCCTCTTGCACCATGGCCTCTCTCAGGGCTTGAAGCCGGCTTCGGATGGGGTTGGTTCGGGTGTCCATGCGCCGATTCTAGAAGCGGCTGGCCCCGGCGTGCGAGTGAAACCGCCCACGCGTGGTGCCCCGTGCACGCCATCGTCGGCGCACGGGCCGGTCACCCAATGCGGCCCAGCAGCAGGTACTCCATCAAGGCCTTTTGCACATGCATGCGGTTCTCTGCTTCGTCCCACACGACGCTTTGCGGCCCATCGATCACCTCGGCGGCCACTTCTTCTCCACGATGGGCCGGCAGGCAGTGCATGAACAGGGCATCGGGCTTGGCTGCGGCCATCATTTCGGCGTCCACACACCAGTCAGCAAACGCAGCCTTGCGGGCCTCGTTCTCCGCCTCATAGCCCATGCTGGTCCACACATCGGTGGTGACCAGATCCGCGCCGCGGCAGGCGTCCAGGGGGTTTTTGAAGACCTTGAAGCAGCTCGCATCGCGCAAGCCCGCCACCTCGAGATTCACCTCGTAGCCACTGGGCGTGCTGATGTGCACTGTGAAGCCCAGGATTTCCGCAGCTTGCAGCCAGGTATGGGCCATGTTGTTGCCATCCCCCACCCACGCCACCACCTTGCCGGCAATCGACCCACGGTGTTCGATGTAGGTGTAGAGGTCGGCCAGGATCTGGCAAGGGTGGTATTCGTTGGTCAGGCCATTGATCACCGGCACGCGCGAATGGGCCGCGAATCCTTCGAGCTTGCTTTGCTCGTAGGTGCGGATCATCACGATGTCGACCATGCGGCTGATCACGCGCGCGCTGTCCTCCACCGGCTCGGCGCGCCCAAGTTGGCTGTCACCCGTGGTCAAGTGCACCACCGAGCCGCCCATTTGGTACATCCCTGCCTCAAAGCTCACGCGCGTGCGGGTGCTGGCCTTCTCAAAGATCATGGCCAGGGTGCGGTCGACCAGGGGGGTGTACTTTTCGTAGTTCTTGAAGCGCTTCTTGATGATCGCCGTACGCTCGAAGAGGTAGCTGTACTCCTCGGCCCGAAAGTCCTTGAACTGCAGGTAGTGGCGAATCAGGGGCAGGCCGGGCTTCATGCGGCGGCCTTCACGTCACTGTCCTTGAGGAACTGCAGGACCAGGGGTGCCAGTCGAGCCACCACTTCACGCGCCTCGTCGTGCGTCATGATCAGGGGCGGCACCAGGCGAATGACGTTATCGGCCGTCACACTGATCAGCAGGCCCGCCTCGCAGGCGATGCCCAGCAGCGCGCCACAGGGTCGATCCAGCTCCACCCCCAGCATCAGGCCCTGTCCGCGGATGTCCTTGACGCCGGGCTGTGTGCCCAACTCCCGCTGCAGGTCGGCCTTGAGCTGTGCACCCACCGATTCTGCGTGGGCCAACAGGCCGTCTTCCTGCATGATGCGCAGCGTTTCCACGCCGGCCCGCATGGCCAGGGGGTTGCCGCCGAAGGTGGTGCCATGGTTGCCGGGCTGCAGGACGTGAGCGGCCTTGGGCCCACAGACCACGGCCCCGATCGGAACACCCGAGCCCAAACCCTTGGCCAGTGGCATCACATCAGGGACGATGCCCGCCCACTGGTGGGCAAACCACTTGCCGGTGCGGCCGATGCCGCACTGCACCTCGTCGAGCATGAGCAGCTTGTCGTGCTGGTCACAGATGGCGCGCAAACCCTGCAGGAACTCCACCCGCGAGGGGTTGACGCCCCCTTCGCCCTGAATGGTCTCCAGGAACACGGCGGTGATGCGGGGATGGTCGGCCAGCGCGCGCTCAACCGCGGCCAGGTCGTTCAGCGGTACGCGCACGAAGCCACCCACCAAGGGCCCGAAGCCCGCATGGATCTTGGGATTGGCAGTGGCCGACAGCGTGGCCAGGGAGCGGCCGTGGAAGGCGCGCTCGAACACCAGGATCTCGGGTTCGGTGTTGCCCCGGTCATGGCCGTACTTGCGCGCGATCTTGATGGCGGCCTCGTTGGCTTCCAGGCCCGAGTTGCAGAAGAAGGCGTTGCTCATGCCCGAGAGTTCGCACAGGCGTGCAGCCAAGGCCTCCTGCAGCGGAATGTGCACGTAGTTGGAGGTGTGGATGAGTTTGGCCACCTGGTCCTGCAGCGCAGTCACCAAGCGCGGGTGTGCATGGCCCAGGGTGTTGACGGCGATGCCCCCCAGCGCGTCGAGGTACTCGCGCCCCTCGGTGTCCCAGGCGCGGCAGCCTTTGCCGTGGGTCAGCGCAATCGGCAGGCGGCCGTATGTTGTCATCACATGGGGCTGAGCCGTGGAGGCGTTGGTCATGTTGAAAACTCCCGAAAGTCGTTGAAGATTCTAGTGTTGTGGGGTGTCAGACCGGTGTCTGGCGTCAACAGGTGCTGCGCTGCAACACGCCAAGGCACAATGTCGGGATGGCTCGCCAGTACTACATCATCGGACTCACCGCAGACGGGCGGTCTTTTCGACCCAGCGACTGGTCAGAGCGCTTGGCGGGTGCGATGTCGTCGTTTCGTCCGGGCGGCTCGGTCGGTGGTGCAGCGGCCCACATCGGTTACTCGCCGTATTGCCAGCCGCGCACCGTCGACGGCGCCAAGGCGGTTCTGGTGGATGAGGGCCTCAAGGAGATTGAGCCCATGGCCTGGGACTTCGTGATGAACTTCGCCCGCGACAACGGGCTGCAAGTGCGCGAGGTCTGAGCCCTTGGCACAGGCTGCGTGCCGGCTCGTGCCCCGTGCGGGCCGCCTTGAGGGGCGCGGTGGTGCGATGGGGCGTTGGTTCATCTGGGTGTTGATTGGGGAGCCAGAAATGACAAAGGCCCGCAAAGCGGGCCTTTGGTGACAAGCCGGGAAGGCTTGGATCAGGCAGCGGCCATCGCCTTGACCTTGGCGGACAATCGGCTCTTGTGGCGGGCAGCCTTGTTCTTGTGGAACATGCCCTTGTCGGCCACGGAGTCGATGACGCTCTGGGCCAGCTTGAACAGGTCAGCAGCCTTGGACTTGTCACCGGCAACCACGGCCTTTTGAACGTTCTTGATCACGGTGCGGAACTTCGAGCGCAGTGCGGTGTTGGCCGCATTGAGCTTGACGTCCTGCCGGGCACGCTTGCGGCCCGATGCGATACGGACCGTCTTCTTGGCTTTGGTGGAGGTGGCCATGTGTTGGAGCTGTGAGGGCTGTAAGGGTTGGAGATCTGGAAAACCCAGGAGTATACCCAAATCGGGGAGGTGTGCATGGGGTTTCTATAATCCGGTCCACCGATGAACCTGCTCAAGGCCGCCTCGACCGTTTCACTGCTGACCTTGGCGTCTCGCGTGACCGGTCTGGCGCGGGAATGGGTGGTGGCCACGCAGTTCGGTGCCAGTGCCTGGACCGACGCCTTCAACGTGGCGTTTCGCATCCCCAATCTGTTGCGCCGCCTTTTCGCCGAAGGGGCGTTTTCCCAGGCCTTTGTGCCGTTGCTGGGCGAGGCCAAAGCCCGTGAGGGTGATGTGGCCACCGCGCGCTTGGTCAGCGCCGTGGCCAGTGTGCTGTTGGCCGTGCTGTTGCTGACGGTGGTGCTGGGCGTGGCCGGTGCGCCGGTGTTGGTGTGGATCATGGCCTCTGGCTTGGCTGAGCTGGACGAGGCCGTGTGGATGACGCGCCTGATGTTCCCCTACATCGGCTTCATGGCCTTGGTGGCGTTGGCTGCCGGGGTACTCAACACCTATGGGCGCTTCGCCGCGCCGGCGGCCACGCCGGTCTTGCTCAATCTCAGCGTGATCACGGCTGCGGTGTGGGGCGGGCCCTACATGTCACGGTTTGGGCTGCATCCCATTTATGCGCTGTGTCTGGGGGTCATGGTCGGTGGGGTGCTGCAGCTGGCCCTGCAGTGGCCCTTCCTGCGCCGGGTGGGGATGGCCCCGCGGTTTGCCATCACCCCGGCAGGGCTGAAGCAGGCCTGGCAGCACCCGGGCGTCAGCCGCGTGCTGCAGCAGATGGCCCCGGCGGTCTTGGGCGTGTCGGTGGCCCAGATCTCCTTGCTCATCAACACCCTGATTGCGTCTTACCAGGGGCCCGGTGCCATCAGCTGGCTGACCTATGCGGACCGGCTGATGGAGTTCCCCACGGCCTTGCTCGGCGTGGCGCTGAGTGTGGTGCTGCTGCCCCAACTGTCGGCGGCGCAAGCCCAAGGCCAAACCCAACGCTACGCAGACCTCCTGGACTGGGGACTGCGGCTGGTGGTCCTGTTGGCACTGCCTTGTGCCGTGGCCCTGCTGCTCTTTGCGCAACCCCTGGTGGCAGTGCTCTTTCACTATGGCGCCTTCAGCGACGCGGATGTGCTGCGCACCCAAGGGGCGCTCATGGGCTATGGGGTAGGGCTGATGGGGCTGATCGCGGTCAAGATCCTGGCCCCGGGTTTTTATGCACGCCAGGACATCCGCACCCCCGTGCGCATTGCCGTGGTGGTCTTGGTGCTCACCCAGGTGCTGAATGCGGCCCTGGTGCCTGCCCTCGGGGTGGCCGGCCTGGCCCTGTCGATTGGCTTGGCTGCCCTGGTCAACGCTGGCTGGCTGCTGTGGGGGCTGCAGCGCTGCGGTGCCTGGCAGGCCTCGCCCGGGTGGGGGCTGTACCTGTTGAAGGTGGGCGTGGCCTGCTGCCTGCTGGGGGCCGTGCTGTGGGCGGGGGCGGGCGCGGTGGACTGGATGGCCCTTCGGGCACAGCCTTGGGTGCGCATCGCCTGGCTGGCTGGGGTGTTGATGGGGGCGGGGGCGCTGTACCTGGCCGCCTTGGCCGCCATGGGCGTACGCCGCTCGGCCTTTAGGCGCAGCAGCTGAGGCCTGCCCGGGTGGCGGCCGTACACTTGGCGCAGCATGTCCACGGCACCGTCCACCGCCCAGCGCGCCCGGCTCGAGTACTTTCGTACGCTCGTGGCCGACGACGCCCATTTCATGCTGCTGGAAGCCGCAGCTGCCGTGGCGCAGGACGAAGACCCGGCCGTGGATGCCATGGCGGTGGTGGCCCAGGTGGATGAACTGGCTGCCCGTTTGGCGCGCCGCTTGGCACCGGATGCAGCGCCCCAGCAGCGCCTGCGGCTGCTGAACCACTATTTCTTCAAGGAGCTGGGCTTTGGCGGCAACGTCAATGACTTCTACGCCCCAGGCAACAGCCACCTGCACCAGGTCTTGCAGACCCGCCGTGGCATACCCATCACGCTGGCCGTGGTCTACCTGGAGATGGCCCACAGCGTGGGCTTGAAGGCGCAGGGGGTGTCCTTTCCCGGGCACTTCCTGGTGAAGTGCAGCCTGCCCCAAGGCGAGGTGATCATCGATCCGATCAGCGGACGGTCTTTGTCGCGTGACGAGCTCGACGAGCGCCTCCTGCCCTACCGGCAACAGCGCGGCTTGGTGGGCGACTACGAGGTGCCCCTGGGCCTGTTTCTGCAGGCTGCGACGCCGCGGGAGATCCTGGCGCGCCTGTTGCGCAACCTCAAGGAAATCCACCGCAGCGCCGAGGATTGGATTCGGATGAAGCGGGTGATGGACCGGCTGGTGCTGGTGCTGCCGCAAGAATGGTCGGAGCGGCGCGACCGTGCCCTGGTGCACGCCGAACTGGAGCAGTGGACGCAGGCCGCCGAAGAGCTGCAGATCTACTTGCGCGCCTGCCCTCAGGCCGAAGACGCGCAGGCCTTGCGTGAGCGTTTGCAGGAGCTGCAGCGCATGGCCGGGCTGCATTGAGCAAGACCACCATGGGTGCAGACCTTTTGTCGCGAACCTGGCGCTGGGCGCTACTGGCCTTGGCGGTCGTTCTGGTGTTGTGGCTGCTGGCACCGGTGCTGGCACCCTTCGTCGTGGCTGCGGTGTTGGCCTACATCCTGCACGCCCCGGTGAGCGCGCTGCAGGCCCGTGGGGTGCCCCGGCTCCTGGCGGTGCTGGTGGTGGAGGCGGGTGCCTTGCTGGCCCTGTTGGGCTTGTTGCTGCTGTTGGTGCCGGTGCTGTTGCATGAACTGCCCCTGCTGCGCGAACAAGTGCCGCGCCTGGCGGTGCGTTTCAATGAGACCCTGGCGCCTTGGTTGGCCGGCTGGGGGCTGGAGTTCAGCCTGGATGTGGCAGCCATCAAGGCCCTGATGCTCAAGGTGTTCGGCGGCAATGCAGAAGAGCTGATCACGGCCGCGCTGAGCTCGCTGCGCATTGGCGGCAGTGTCGCGTTGGCGGTGGTCGGGTACCTGGTGCTGGTGCCGGTGGCCTTGTACTACCTGCTGATGGACGCGCAGCGCTGGTCGGCTTGGGCAGCCTCGCTCGTGCCGCTGCGCCTGCGAGGCTCGGTGTTCGGATTCGCACGCGAGTGTGACGACCTGCTCAGTCACTACCTGCGGGGACAGGTGCTGGTGATGCTGGCATTGGCGGTGTACTACTCTGCGGCGCTGCTCGTGTTGGGCTTTGACCTGGCGCTGCCGGTGGGCTTGTTCACCGGCTTGGCCATCTTCGTGCCCTACTTGGGCTTTGGCGTGGGATTGGTCATGGCCTTGCTGGCCGGTGTCCTGCAGTTCGGGCCCATGACCGGAGCGGCCATGGTGCTGCTGGTCTATGGGGTGGGGCAGGTCCTGGAGAGTTTCGTGCTGACCCCGCGATGGGTGGGCGAGCGCATTGGCTTGAGCCCCTTGGCGGTGATCTTTGCGCTGCTGGCATTTGGGCAGCTGCTGGGTTTTGTGGGCGTGCTGGTGGCGCTGCCGGCCAGCGCGGTGCTGTTGGTGTTGTTGCGCCGGGCGCAGGCACTGTACTTTGACAGCAAGCTCTACCGGGGTTGAGCTTGCGGCAATTGGCGCTGGACATCGGGCTGGCCGCAGCCCCGAGCTTCGACAGTTTCATCGCGCTGGGCAATGAGGCGGCTGTGCAGGCCCTCCTGAGCCTGGAGCCGGGTGGCGCGCCCGTGTATGTATGGGGGCCCAGTGGCTGTGGCAAGACGCATTTGCTGCAGGCCCTGCAGGCCCGGGCTGGCCGGGCGCAACAGGGGGTGGCTTGGCTGGACGCCAGCAGTACGGGCCCACTGGGCCTGCCCGAAGACACGCAGTGGCTGTTGATGGACCAGGCCGAGGCCTGGTCTCCGCAGCAGCAGCACACGGCCTTCAGCGCCTTTGTGCAGGCCAGCGCCCAGGGTGCGGCGGTGGTGGCGGCCGGCCGGTTGCCGCCGGTGGATTTGCCGATTCGTGAGGACATCCGCAGCCGGCTCGGTTGGGGTTTGGTGCTGTCTTTGTGGCCTCTGGGAGAATCCGACCTCCGCCAAGCCCTGCAAGGGGAGGCCCAGCGCCGCGGCCTGCGCCTGGGTGACGAGGTCTTGGACTATGCGCTGCGACGACTGGCGCGTGACCTCAAGAGCCTGACCGGCCTGCTGGACCGATTCGACCGCTATGCGCTGCAGCATCAGCGTCCGTTGACGGTGCCCCTGCTGCGGCAGATGTTGGACGAAGAAACATGAACCTGACCCTGTTCGATCTCGACGGAACCCTGATCGAGACCGATAGCGACCATGCCTTTGGCGACTTCCTGGTGCGCAACCAGTGGGTGGACCCCGTTGAATTCAAGCGTCGCAACGATGTGTTTTACGCGGACTACCAAGCCGGCAAACTGGACCTGCCGGCCTATGTGGCCTTCGCCACGTCGGGCTGGCGCGAGCGCCCCTTGGCTGAAAGCCTGGCCCTGCGTGAGCGCTTCATGCAGGAAGTGATGCGCCCGGCCTTGCGTGACAGCGCTCGGGCCCTGGTGGAACAGCACCGCCAAGCCGGAGACCTGATGGCCATCGTCACCGCCACCAACGAGTTTGTGACCGAGCCCATTGCGCAGGCCTTCGGGGTGGCGCACCTGATCGCCGTGCAACTCGAGCGCGATGCGCACGGTCACGCCACTGGCATGATCAGGGGTACGCCCACGTTCAAGGAAGGCAAGATCACCCGTGTGCAGGACTGGTTGACCAGGCTGGGCCACACGGGTGGACGCGACGCCTTCGACCGGATCACGGTCTACAGCGATTCCATCAACGACCTTCCGCTGCTCGAGTGGGCCACCCACCCGGTGGCCACCAACCCCGCACCGTCGCTGGCCGACGTGGCCCAACAACGAGGCTGGCCCATACTGCGGCTCTTCACATGATCAAGCGTTTCATCAACAAGCTGCTGGGCAAGGCCGAGCAGACCACCGCCAGCGGCATTCCCCTGGGCCGGCGCGTGGAGCTGTCCGCCCAGGAACATGGCATCGACCCCGCCTTGGTGGACGAGCGTGCCGTGCAGGTGGTCACCACGCTCAAGAACGCCGGCTTTGAGGCCTATGTGGTCGGGGGGGCGGTGCGCGACCTGCTGGTGGGCCGTCGTCCGAAGGACTTTGATGTGGCCACCAACGCCACACCCGAGCAGGTCAAGTCGCTGTTTCGGCGCGCCTTCATCATCGGGCGGCGTTTTCGCATCGTGCACGTGATCTACGGCCGAGGGCGCGACCATGAGGTCATTGAAGTGTCCACCTTTCGGGCCTACCTGGACGCTGCCGCTGCCGATCAGATTGACGGCAACGAGCGCACGGCCAAAGGTGAGTTGGCCGGCAAGAGCCATGCGGTGGATGCCAGTGGCCGCGTGCTGCGTGACAACGTCTGGGGGCCGCAGATCGAGGATGCGGCCCGCCGCGACTTCACCATCAACGCGCTCTACTACGACCCCGTCAGCCGGGTGGTGGTGGACTACCACCAAGGATTGGCCGACGTGCGCAAGCAGGTGTTGCGCATGATTGGCGACCCGGCCAGCCGGTACCGTGAAGACCCGGTACGCCTGCTGCGTGTGGTGCGCTTCACCGCCAAGCTGGGATTTGAGATCGACAAGGCCACTGCCAAGCCGATGAAGGCCGCGGCGGCCCTCTTGGCCAGCGTGCCCGCCTCGCGCCTGTTCGACGAAATGGTCAAGCTGCTGCAGACGGGCCACGCCCTGGCCAGCATTGAGGCCATCCGGCGTTTTGAACTGCGAGGCGTGTTTCCGATTCTGGATGTTGCCCTCGGGCACTCCAAGGGTTCTTCCGCTGCGCGCTTCGTGGAATTGGCGCTGGCCGACACGGACCGACGTGTGGGCGAGGACAAGCCCGTGGCACCCAGCTTTTTGCTGGCGTGCCTCTTGTGGGATGAGGTGCGTCAACGTTGGCAGCACCTCAAGGACGAAGGCACGCCCGCCGTGCCGGCGCTGCAAGCGGCCATCGATGAAGTGTTTGATGCGCGCATCGGTGACATCTCCGGCCGGGGCAAGCTGGCCGCCGACATGCGCGAGATTTGGCTGATGCAGCCCCGCTTTGAGCGCCGCAGTGGCAGCGGCCCTGCCTCGCTGGTCGAGCAGCCGCGATTCAGGGCGGCCTTTGACTTCTTGCGCCTGCGCTCAGATGTGGATGAGGTCCCCAGTGAACTGGCCGAGTGGTGGGAAGACTACTCCCTGGGGTCCGACGAGGAGCGAGAGGCCTTGATGGCCGCAGTTCGCCCGCAACCTGGCGCGCGCCGCGTGAAGTCGCCCCGGGCCGCTTCCACATCGGATGGTGCCGCAGCGGGCCGGGCCGGACGCTCAGGCTCTGCTCGGCAGACACCGGCCCAGACCCCCGGGCCACACGATGAGCTGGCGCCAGGTAGCGAGCCGCTGGACGGCGAGGACCCGGTGGGTGATGCGCCGCGCAAGCGCCGCAGACGCCGCCGTCGCTCGGGCGGGGGCGCTGGTGGTGCCGCAGGTGACGGGGCCTCGTAAACCCCGTGCGGCGCGGTGAGGCGGCGGCCTGCCGTACGCCTGGTGCACCGAAGGCAGGATCGCCGACATGACAAGTGCAGTGGAATGGATCGTGGTGGGCATGGGCTCCAACCTGGGAGACGCCCGTGCGCACTTGAAGACCGCGCTGCTGGGGCTGCAAGGCATTGAGCGCAGGCTGGGCCTGCGGCGCTGGGCAGTTTCACCCCTGTACCAGAGCCCCCCGTGGCAGGCGCAGGGCCCTGACTTCTTGAACGCCGTGGTGGTGCTGCAGGGCCATGGCGATGCGCAGGCGCCGTGGGCGCTTTTGCATGCATTGCAGGCCCTGGAAGCCGAGTGCGGGCGCGAGCGGCCCTACCGCTACGCACCGCGCACGCTGGATTTGGACCTGATCTTGTACGGCCACCGCCTGCTGGACACGCCCGAGCTGCAGCTGCCCCACCCTCGGGCGCTGCAACGGGCGTTTGTGCTGCAGCCGCTGTGGGACGTACTGCCGGGCTTGGAGTGGCCAGGCCTGGGCGCTGGCTGGGTTGAACAACTGCAAGCGCTGGGCGACCCCGCGCCGCAGCGCCTGGAAGACCCGAGCTGGCCCTCAAGCTGAGGGCCAGGCCGCTTGGCTGTCAGGTCGCCAGCAGTGCTTCAAAGAGACGCTGGCCCACGAAGGACACCGTGGCCATCAGGGCTGTGGCGCCCAGCATCAACGCCAGGATCACGCCCAGAACCGGGCCCCAAGCGGTGGGGATGGTGCCGAATTCGGGGTGATGTCGTTGTGCCCAGCGCTCATCGGGTGTAAGCCCGTGCACGATGGCCGAGAGCATGGCCGCCGTGATCGTCAAACCCAGGCACGGCAGCAAGAAGGTGGCCAGTGGGTCGTCCACACCGAGGCTGCGGATGCGTTGCACGCCCATCATCCCCAGAAAGGCCGCAGCCGCATGCAGCCAACCCCAAGGGTCGGCCATGCCTCGCAGGTAAAAGCGGTGCAGCCCGAAGAAGCCCCCCAACACCGCCGCCCAGGTTGCCAAGGTCTTGGAATGGGTGTTGGACCGCACGGGGCCAGCCGTGCTCATCGCACACCGCCCGAGCCGGCGGCTTCGGCCGCTCCTGGCCCCAGGGCGCGCTGCATCAGCACCACGTCCAGCCAACGCCCGAACTTCCATCCGGCGTGCTTCAATACCCCGGTGTGTTCAAAGCCACAGCTGCGGTGCACGCCAATCGAGGCCTCGTTTTGGCCGTCACCGATCACGGCCAGCAACTGGCGTGCACCGGCGGCGGTGCAGCGCGCCACCAGTTCGGCCAGCAACAGCCGGCCGAAGCCTTGCCCCTGTGCGTCGGGCGCCAGGTAGATGGAGTCTTCCAGGAAGAAGCGGTAGGCCGGGCGTGGGCGGAAGGCGTTGGCATAGGCATAGCCCAAGACTTGACCCTGAGACTCTGCAACCAACCAGGGCAGGCCTTTGGCCAGCACATCCGCGTGGCGGCGCGTGATTTCTTCAAGGCTTGGCGCATCCAGCTCGAAGGTGCCGGTGCCGTGGAGCACCGCATGGGCATAGATGGATTGAACCGCCGGCAGGTCGATGGCCAGGCAGGGGCGAATCAGGGCCCCGGGGGCACGTTCGGTCATGGGGTGCTGTGCAATCGTCAGAAGTTCGTATAATAGAAGGCTTTGGTGAGCGGTCTGCTGCTGCCTAGGCTAATGGGGCTTTTTCGTGAAAGCCTGAACGGTTTGGGGGGTGGGTAGGCGTATCTACGGTCACCGCCGCGGCCTTGGTTCACCAGGGCCATCCATCGCCAGGGTTCGATGCGTGTCTCCCTCGAATCCTTGCACCGTCTTTCGTGTTCAAGGAATTCTCATGGTCGTCATTCGACTGGCTCGTGGCGGCGCCAAGAAGCGCCCCTTCTACAACATTGTGGTGGCCGACTCGCGCAACCGCCGCGACGGCCGCTTCATCGAGCGCGTGGGTTTTTACAACCCCGTGGCCTCTGGTGCTGCTGAAGGCCTGCGCGTGTCCATGGACCGCATCAACTATTGGGCCGGTGTGGGCGCTCAACTCTCCCCGGCGGTGACCCGCTTGGTGGATGTGGCCCGCAAGTCGGCTCAAGCCTAAGGCCCGTTTCGGTCCTCGGCGGCCCGCAGGGCTTGCCCAGGCCGCGCCGTCCACTGGTCGGCGCGGGCATGATGCCCCGCACACGCTTCGTGTCCGGGGCTTTTTCATTTCACAACCGCAGGCATGGCCTGCGGGGTCTCCTGACAAACTTGACCCCTCATGAGTGCTGCAGCCTCCTCGGATTCGGATTGGCCCGACGATGCCGTCGAGGTGGCGGTGGTGACCGGTGCCTGGGGCATCAAGGGCGGGCTGCGCCTGAAGCCGTTCTCGTCCGACCCCCAGGCGCTGTTCTCCAGCAAGCGCTGGTACTGGCAGTGGCCTGCGGGCATCACGCAGGCCCAGCAGGAGCGCCTGCAGGGCTTGGAGCAGCCCTTGCGTGTGGCATCGGCCCGAGAGCAAGGCGAGGGCGTGGTCGCGCTCATCCAGGGCCTGGACGACCGCGACGTTGCCCAAGCCTGTAAGGGCCTGCGCCTGTTTGTGCGGCGCAGCAGCTTTCCCACGGCCCAGGATGGCGAGTACTACTGGGTCGACCTGATGGGTTTGGCGGTGGTCAACCGCCAAGGGCAATCGCTGGGCACGGTGGTGGGCCTGATGCAGACGGGTCCGCACTCGGTGCTGCGCATTGAAGGCGTGGACACGGTTAAGGGCCAAGCGGTGGAACGCCTGGTGCCGTTTGTGCAGGCCTATGTGGACTCGGTTGACTTGGCGGCCAAGCGCATACAGGTCGACTGGGGCCTGGACGATTAAGGTCGCTTGGCCATGCCGCGTTTTGATGTGATCACCCTGATGCCCGAACTGTTCGGGCCGCATTTGAGCCACGGCGTCACCCGGCGGGCCTTTGACTCTGGGGCGGTGCAGGTGCGCCTGTGGCCCTTGCGTGAACACGCCAGCGGGCCCTACCGGCGGGTCGATGATCGACCCTTTGGGGGCGGTCCGGGTATGGTGATGCTGGCCGAGCCGCTGCACCGCTGTATCCAGGCCATTCGTGAAGACCGAGGGGCTGACGATGGGGCGGCCCTGCTTCATTTCACCCCCACTGGGCAGCCTTTGACGCAAGCCTGGGTGCGCGAACTCTCACGAGGGCCTGGGGCCGTCCTCCTGTGTGGCCGCTACGAAGGGGTCGACCAGCGGCTGCTTCAACGGCATGCCGCCATCGATGTCAGTGTGGGCGACTTTGTGCTTTCAGGCGGCGACCTGCCGGCCCTGGTTCTGATCGATGCGGTGGCGAGGCTGCAGGACGGCGTGTTGCACGACCCCGCCTCGCATCAGCAGGAGAGCTTTGAGGGCGATGGCCTGCTCGAAGGCCCGCACTACAGCCGGCCTGAGCGGTGGGCGGACGGCCATGCCGAGCAGGCCGTCCCGGGTGTTTTGCTGTCGGGTCACCACGCTGATATCCAACGTTGGCGGCGGGCGCAGTCTCTGGAGATCACGGCCCGTCGACGCCCGGATTTGATTGAGGCGGCTCGCGCGGCCGGCCGGCTGAGCCCAGACGACGAGCAGGTGTTGGCGGCGTTGTATACTAGAGGGCTTTGATCCTCTGGCCGGGGCCCACTATTTCTTCAATCTCCCCAGGCGCATGATCAACGGAGCCACCATGGACCTGATCCAAACCCTCGAGCAGGAAGAGATTTCCCGCCTGAACAAGACCATCCCGGCGTTCGCCCCTGGCGATACGGTCGTGGTCAACGTGAACGTTGTTGAAGGCACACGCAAGCGCGTACAGGCCTATGAAGGCGTGGTGATTGCCAAGCGCAACCGCGGCCTCAACAGCAGCTTCATCGTCCGCAAGATTTCCTCGGGTGAGGGCGTGGAGCGTACGTTCCAGCTCTACAGCCCGCTGATCGCCGGCATCGAAGTCAAGCGCCGTGGCGATGTCCGTCGCGCCAAGCTGTACTACCTGCGCCAGCGCAGCGGCAAGTCAGCCCGTATCAAGGAAAAGCTCGCCTAACCAGCGATGGGCATCGGGGTGCAGCAGCGCCCCGATGCACGCCAATTGGTGGGCTTGGCGGACGCCGGCTCCTGATCGGCACGCTGGGCCTGCATGGACAATCGCGCCATGCGAGCCCCTCTCATCACCGACCCACGGTCTGTTCCCGTCATCGGGGTGGACGCCCATTTGCCGGCGCTCGATGCCCGGCACTGGGAGCCACAGGTGCTGCGTGCACAACTGGCCAACCTTGCAGACTGGGTGTCCCCACTGAGCGGGGACGGCGGGGTCCTGCTGTCCGACACCCCTTTGCGCCCCGCCGCTGTGTTGGTGCCTTTGGTGGACCGGCCACAGGGCCTGACCGTCTTGCTCACCCAGCGCACCGCGCACTTGCGGGCCCACGCAGGCCAGGTCAGTTTTCCCGGTGGCCGCCTGGAAGATGGGGACGTTGATGCACCGGCCGGTGCCCTTCGGGAGGCCCGCGAGGAGGTGGGCCTGGACCCCGAGGCGGTGGAGATCCTGGGCCAGTTGCCCCCGTACCGAACCGTGACCGCCTTCGAAGTGACCCCCGTGGTGGCACGGGTGCGGCCGCCGGTGCGCCTGCAGCCCGACGCGCAGGAGGTCCAGGACATCTTCGAGGTGCCCCTGGACTTCTTGATGAACCCCGCCCATCACCGCCGGCACCGAGTCGTCGTGGAGCAGCGCACGCGGCAGTTCTTGTCGATGCCCTGGCAAGGCCGCGGTTACACAGGCGAAGACCGCGAGTACTTCATCTGGGGCGCCACCGCGGCCATGTTGCGCAACTTCTATCACCTGCTGGCACGGCCGCTATCATCGCGGGCATGAGCTTTTTCGCGGTTCTGTTTGCGCTGCTGCTGGAGCAGTTGAAGTCGTTGCCGCGGGACACACGGGTCCACGACGCAGCGGTCAACTGGTGCCGGTGGGTGGCCCGCAATTTCGATGCAGGCCAGGCGCAGCATGCCCGTGTGGTGTGGTGGCTGTCGGTGGCCACACCCACGGTCTTGGTCTGGGTGGCGCACCTGATCGTGGCCCGCTTCAGCCTGCTCCTGGCGCTGGCCTTGAATGTGGGGGTTCTGTACCTCACGCTGGGCTTTCGCAGCTTCAGTCACTACATCACCGACATCCGGCAATGCCTGGAGCGCAACGACGAGGCCACCGCGCGCCAGTTGCTGTCGGACTGGCTGCATCTGGATGCGCTGGAGTTGCCGCAGACGGAGGTCCTGCGGCATGTAATCGAACACGGCTTGCTGGCTGCGCACCGTCACGTCTTCGGCGTGTTCTTCTTCTTCGTCTTGCTGGCCGCGCTGGGCTTTGGTGCGGCCGGTGCGGTCTTCTACCGCATGTCCGAGTTCATGAGCCGTTACTGGGCTTACCAAAGCAACAGCCTGCAGGCGCCCACCAACGAAGAACTGCGCCGGGTCTCCAACGAGTACTTCGGTGCGGTGGACTTTCTGCCTGCCCGCCTGACCGCCTTCGGCTTTGCAGTCGTGGGCAATTTTGAAGAGGCGATCAACGGTTGGCGGCGGGACGCCGGCTTGTGGCACCACGGTAACGAAGGCGTGATCCTGGCCTCAGCAGCCGGTGCGGTTGGCGTGCAACTGGGGGGCCATGCGGCGCCCGGGGTCACGCCTGACCGTTCCAAGACCTTCTCCACGGGTGTGGCTGCGGATGCGGCCGACTCCACCGGCTCCACACCGGGGGTGCCGGTTCAGTTGGGCCACCTGCGCAATGTGGTGGCCTTGGTGTGGCGCTCGGTGGTCCTGTGGATGCTGCTGCTGGCTTTGATGACACTGGCCAATCTGGTGGGCTGAGCGGCCGCAAGCCGCGCGGGCTTGGCCGTGCGGCTACCAGCGTTGGGCCTGCAACTCCTGCAGGATCTCCAAGTAGATGCGGTGTCGTTGAGCGCTGATGCGGCCCTCGGCCACGGCCGCCGTGATGGCGCAGTCCGGCTCTAGCCGGTGTTGGCAGTTGTGAAAGCGGCACTGGCCCAGGAGCGGACGAAAGTCGCGCATGTGAAGGGCCAAGTCGGCTGCGGGCACCTGCTGCAGGCCAAACTCCTGAAACCCCGGTGAATCGATCAGGGCGCCCGCGCGGCGGTCGTCCAACCAATGCCACAGGGTATGGGTGGTGGTGTGCCGCCCCGCCTGCAAGGCCTGCGACAACTCGCCCACGCGCGACTGGGCTTGTGGCAACAGCAGGTTCACCAGGGAGCTCTTCCCGGTGCCGCTGGCACCCAGGAGCAAGGTGGTGCGCCGGCTCAGCAGCGGCGTCAGCTGTCGCAGGCTGTCTTCACGGCCGTGTTTGACCGACAGCTCCAACACCGGGGTCCCCATGGCGGCGTAGGGCTTGAGCCGCTCGCGCGCCAGCGGCGCATCGGGCAGGTCGGTCTTGTTCAGCACGATGACGAGTTCGATGTCGGCGGCTTCGGCCGCGACCATGGCCCGCGTGAGCTGCGACTCGCTGAACAGCGGCTGGCTGGCCACCAGCATCAAGACCTGGTCCAGGTTGGCCGCGAAGGACTTGGTGCGCATCAGGTCCTGGCGGTGCATCAGGTTGCGCCGCGGCTGCACGGATTCGATGACCGCCTGCGTCTCGCCGCCGCCTTGGGTGGTGTTCCAGTTCACGCGGTCGCCCACCACTGCCTCGTTTCGCTTGCCACGCGCGTGGGCCTGCACGCGTTGGCCGTCCTCGGTTTCCAAGGTGTAGTGGCGGCCAAAGGCCGCCACGATCAAGCCTTGCTGGGGCACAGCAGGGCGTCGACCTGCGCGGCGCAGATCAGGTCTTTGAGTGTCAATCCGCCCGTGGAATGGGTGCTCCACTGCACCTGGCAGCGGTTGTAGCCCACCTGAAGGTCTGGGTGGTGGTCGCTGCGGTGGGCGATCCAGGCCACGGCGTTCACGAAGGCCATGGTGTCATGGTAGTTGGCAAACGAGCAATGGCGCTGCAACACCGCACCGTGCACCTCCCACCCATCCAGCAAGGCCACCAGCCTTTGGAGCTCGGAGGCGTCCAGGTTGCGGGCGGGCATGCGGCGGGCGTCCGACTGCGCCAGTGCTTGGGCGCTGCTGGGCATGGGCGCGCCGCCCGCAGCGGCTTCAGGGTTGGCAGGGTTCATGAGGTGCCGGGTGCGTTGGCGGCCTGTAGTTGGCCCAGTGCCTGCAGGCGCTGCAGGGCCGGCGGGTGGCTGTATTGAAACCGAACCACCCAAGGGTCTGGCGTCAGCGTGGCGGCGTTGTCGGTGTACAGCTTCACCAGGGCTGAGGCCAGGGCAGGGGCGTCGGCTTGAGAGGCGGCAAAGGCATCGGCTTCGAACTCTTGCCGGCGCGACCACCAGGCCGCCAGCGGGCTGAGCAGGAACAATGCCGGTGGCAGCGCCAAGGCGAACAAGGCCAGCGCCAGGCCGTCATTGGGCGCCATGAGGTTGGGCTGGACACCCAAACCCAGGTAGAAGCCGCTCCACTGTGAAGCAGCGCCCAAGAGCGCAAGACCAAGCAGACTCAGTGCCAACAGCAGCACCAGGCGCTGCGCCACGTGCCGGTGGCGAAAGTGCCCCAACTCGTGCGCAAGGACGGCCTCCAGCTCCTGCGGGCTCAAGGCCGTGAGCAAGGTGTCGAAGAACACCACCCGCTTGGCCCTGCCCAAGCCCGTGAAGTAGGCATTGGCGTGTGCCGAGCGTCGGCTGCCATCCATCACCAGGAGGTCTTTGGCCGAAAAGCCGCAGCGTTGCATCAACTGCCGAACGCGCGCCTCCAGGGCCGGATCGGCCAGCGGTGAGAAACGGTTGAACAAGGGGGCGATCCAGGTGGGGACCACCACCATCATGAGCAGCTGAAACCCGGCCAGCAGGGCAAAGGCCCACAACCACCAGGCTTCACCAGCCTGCCCCATCAGCCACAGCACCGCAGCCAGCAAGGGCGTCATCAGCAGCAGGCTCAACACGCCGCCCTTGAGGGCGTCCGTGGCGTAGTCCTTGAGCGTCATGCGGTTGAAGCCAAAGCGCTGCTCCACGCCGAAATGGCGCAGCAGGTCCAGGGGAATGTCGACCAAACCACTGATGAGGGACAAGCACAGCACCAAGGCCACTTGGTAGGCCAGGGCCGAGGCAGGCGAGGGCGCGGGGTCGTGGATCCAGGCCCGAAGCGCATGGTTCAGGGCGTCCAGGCCCCCCAACAGGGTCCAGGCCAACAACACCGCCGCCTCCACCAGGACCACGGCCCCTTCCAACTGCGCCTTGGCGCTGCTGTAGTCAGCCGCTTTTTGATGGTCGGCCAAGCTGACGCGCTGGGCAAAGGCTGGGGGTACCTGGGCGCGGTGGCCCTGCACATGGCGAACTTGGCGCACCAGCAGCACCAAGCGCACCAGCGCCTGCACCGCCACCAAGCCGGCGAAGGCCCAGGTCAGCAGGGAAAGCGAGTCGGGCACGGGGTTCACATCCATGCCATCAGTGTAGGCCTGCCACAATGCCCATGACCCAGCCGTGACATCCGCACATGACCGAACACACCTTGCCCATCGACGAGCACAACCTGATCTGGATCGACCTGGAAATGACGGGCCTGTCGCCCACCAACGACCGCATCATCGAGCTTGGGGTGGTGGTCACCGATGCGCAGCTGCAGGTGCGCGTAGAGGGTCCGGTGTTGGCCATCCACCAGAGCGACGCCGTGCTGGACGGCATGGATGCTTGGAACAAGGGCACCCATGGCCGCAGCGGCCTGATTGACCGGGTTCGTGCCTCGACGGTGGACGAAGCGGCGGCGCAGGCCCAGGTCTTGAGCTGGCTGGCCACCGTGGTGCCCAAGGGCAAGAGCCCCATGTGTGGAAACTCGATCTGCCAGGACCGCCGCTTCCTGGCCCAATACATGCCGGAGCTGGAACGCTTCTTCCACTACCGCAACCTCGACGTGAGCACGCTCAAGGAGTTGGCCCGTCGCTGGAAGCCGCAGATCCTCGACGGTTTCAAGAAAGCGCAGGCGCACACCGCTTTGGCCGATGTGCACGAGTCCATTGACGAGTTGGCGTACTACCGGCAGCACTTTCTGCTGCCCTAGGCGCGGGCGAGTCCGTTAGCCGGCCACCGCCAACAGTTCCACCTCGAACACCAAGGTGGCGTTGGGCGGAATCACACCGCCTGCGCCGTATGCGCCGTAGCCCAGTTCGGGTGGAATCGTCAGCACCCGGGTGCCGCCCACCTGCATCCCCACGACGCCTTGGTCCCAGCCTTGGATCACCATGCCAGCACCCAGGCTGAACTCGAAGGGGTCGCCGCGTGACTTGCTGCTGTCAAAGCGCCGGCCACGGCCCTGATCCGCCGTGGGGTCGTGGAGCCAGCCGGTGTAGTGAACGGTGACGTCCTGGCCCGCTTGTGCGGTGGCGCCGGTTCCGATGGTCAGGTCTTCGATTTGGAGACCGCTGGAGGGTGTGCTCATGGTGTGTCCTGTGGTGTGAGGCGTGGATGGTACCGGGGCTGGGCGGGCCTGGCCTGGTGCAGCACGCGTGCCCCCATCACGGCACGGCCAACCAGCGTTGCGCCCAGGCCTGTGTGGCCTGTTCCAGCCAGCGTTCCAGGCTTGGTGTGTGGTGCGCGGCGTCCGGCGGGCTCGACCCCACCGGTTTCGGGCCGCCAGCGGCAGGCAGCTGCAGTTGCAGGACCTGCGCGGCGGCCTGCAAGACCGACAGCGGCCGGTCCACATCCACGGCCATTGCACCGGTTTGTTTGGACAACTTCTGCCCGTCGCAAGCCCACACCAGCGGCGTGTGCAGGTAGCGGGGCAGGGGCAGGCCCAACAGCCGTTGCAGGTGCTGCTGGCGTGGCGTGTTGTCGGCCAGGTCTTCGCCGCGCACCACATCGGTGATGCACTGTGCCGCGTCATCTACCACCACCGCCAGTTGGTACGCCCAAAGCCCATCGGCGCGCCGAATGACGAAGTCCCCCACCTCGCGCGGCAGGTCTTGCGACTGCGGCCCCAATCGACGGTCGTGCCAGGCCCAGTGCCCTTCTACCCGAACGCGCCAGGCACGGGGCGTACGCCCGCCCAGGCCCGTTCGGCAGGTGCCGGGGTAAACCGCTGCGGCCGGCTGCCCGGTGTTCAGCCCACCAACGCGCGCAAGGGCACGCTCGATGTCCTGGCGGCTGCAGGCGCAGCCATAGGCCCACCCCTTGGCCTGCAGGGCCCGCCAGGCCGCTTCGTACGCGTCTTGGGATGGCGAAGGGGATTGCCACCGAACCGGCTCATCCGACCGCAGGCCCAGGCGGTCGAGCTGGTGCAGGATGTGATGATCGGCGCCGGGGACGCAGCGCGGCGTGTCGGTGTCTTCGATGCGCACCACCCAGGTGCCGCCGTGGGCGCGGGCATCCAGCCAACTGGCCAGGGCCGCCACGACCGAGCCCGCGTGTAGAGGGCCCGAAGGCGTGGGCGCAAAGCGCCCCCGGTAGCGCGTCACCACAGGGGCCCCAGCCCCTTCAGGGCCAGCAGTTGGACACGGCCGCCGGCCATCATGGTCTACAGCCGGTAGAGCAGCGCGCGGCGCGTGGCCGGGTGCGACAGTTGCCCCAGCCACCATTGCAGGGCCAACCCCAGTCCTGCACCACCCGTGCCCGTGCCCAGTCGCCAGGCGTAGCCGAAGGCGGCCGGCGGCACCGTGCGCCGAACGGCCCGGGTCAGCAGCCGTCCTTGCGCGACGGCATCCTGTATCCAAGGCTGCGGCATGAATCCCACGCCCAGCCCACGGAGCAAGGCCTGCAGCTTGTCGTGCTGCGCAGACACGGTCAGCACATCTTGCCCTGGCAACAGGTTGACCGTCAGCGGCGACAGGCGGGAGGCGGAATCCGATACCGCCACCGCGCGGTGCCGCACCAAGGCGTCGTCACCGATCGGTTCGGGCACTTGAGCCAAAGGATGGCCGGGGCTCATGCACAGTACAAAGGGCAGTTCACCCAGTGTTTCGACAGCAAAACCGGCCGGGGCACTCATGCTGCTCATGGCCACGCCAATGGCCAAATCGGCCTGGCCAGACAGCAGGGCTTCCCAGGTGCCTGCAAGCACCTCGCTGCGCAACCGCAGTCGCGTGGGCGGTGGGTCGGCCGGTGCGCCTTCCGTTTTTCGCTTGCCTGAAGCGGTCTGATGCCCTTGTTGATAAAAGGCTTCCACCAACTCCAGCACCGTGGGCGAGGACATCACCCCATCGACGGCAATCGTGAGTTCGGTTTCCCAACCCGTGGCCACGCGGCGCACCCGGTTGGCCACGCCGGCCATTTCAGCCAGCAGGCGCCGGCCTTCGGACAACAACTCCTGCCCGGCCGCCGTCAGCTTGGCCTGACCCGACTTGCGATCGAACAAGAGGACGTCCAAGGACTCTTCCAACTGGCGCACGCTGTAGGTCAGCGCCGAGGGTACGCGTCCCAGCTCACGCGCGGCCGCTGCGAAACTGCCGTTTCGCGCGATTGCATCCATCATCGTGAGGGCCTCGGGCGTCAGGGCCAGGTGCTTGTCTGCCATGGCTTCATCTTATTTGAACGGGCGGTTCAAGGCAGGCCGGTCTGTGGCCTGCGTGCAGCGGCCTACAGTGCAGATCTGCTGCAGGCCCGGGTGGGCTGCGGCTTTGTATTCTTGAGCACACGGCCATGATGACCCTTCGCCCTTCCCAAGACCGGGGCTACGCCGACCACGGCTGGCTTCGAAGCTTTCACAGCTTTTCATTCGCCGGCTACCAAGACCCGCGTTTCGTGTCCTGGGGCAATCTGCGGGTGATCAACGAAGACCGTGTGGCGCCGGGCACCGGCTTCGGGACGCATGGGCACCGCGACATGGAGATCGTGAGCGTGGTGCTCAGCGGCCGCCTGGGCCACCGGGACAGCTTGGGCAACGGCTCGACCATCGGCCCCGGCGAGGTGCAGCGCATGAGTGCCGGCTACGGCATACGCCACAGTGAGCACAACCACGAAGCCGATCGAGAGACACACTTTCTTCAAATCTGGTTCTTGCCCGACTCACCTGGGGGCGAGCCCGGATACGAACAGCGCGCCTTCGATGACGTCGACAAGCTCGGACGGCTGGCCCTGCTGGTGAGCCCGGACGGTGCGCAGGGCTCGGTGTCCATGCGTGCCGATGCCCGCCTGTATGGGGGCTTGTTCAACGAATCACACCAGCGTGCGCAGCTGACACTGGCTCCCGGACGGCTGGCCTACGTGCACCTGGTGCGGGGTTCGCTGGAGGTCAATGGCTGCACCTTGCAGCCTGGCGATGCGTTGATGCTGAAGGATGAGCCGGTGGTGGACCTGGGCCAAGGTCGGGATGCCGAGGTGCTGGTGTTCGACCTGGCGGCCTCCGCGGATGACCCGCAGGGCCCAAGCGCCTGAGCAGACGCGGCCTTCAGCGTTCGAAGCGCAAGGCCTCGGGATTGGCCACGTGGGTGGGCGTGCCCGCCAGGTAGTTCAGCACGTTGTCGAAGGCGGAGGAGAAGTACATCTCGTAGCTGTCGCGCTCGACATAGCCGATGTGCGGCGTGCAGATGGCGTTCTCCAAGCGCAGCAGCGGGTGGCCGGCCAGGGGCGGCTCGCTTTCAAACACATCCACAGCGGCCATGCCCGGACGTCCCCGGTTGAGGCCGGCCACCAGGGACCCGTCCTCGATGAGCTCGGCCCTGGAGGTGTTCACGAGGATCGAGGTGGGCTTCATCAGCGACAGGTCCTGCAGGTTGACGATCCCACGGGTGGTGTCGCTCAGCCGCAGGTGCAGGCTCAACACATCACTGTCCGAGAACAGCACTTCGCGGCTGCTGGCCGCTTCCAGGCCGTCGTCCAGTGCACGGCGGCGGGCGGCCTCGCTGCCCCAGACGATCACGCGCATGCCAAAGGCGGTGCCGTACTGCGCCACCATGGAGCCGATCTTGCCGTAGCCCCAGATGCCCAGGGTCTGGCCCTTGAGCACCTTGCCCAGTCCGAAATTCACCGGCATGTTGGAGGCGCGCAAGCCCGACTGCTGCCAGGCACCGTGCTTGAGGTTGCCGATGTACTGCGGCAGCCGGCGCGAGGCGGCCATGATGAGGGCCCAGGTGAGCTCGGCAGGGGCCACGGGCGAGCCGACACCTTCGGACACCACGATGCCCAGGTCGGTGCAGGCCTGGAGGTCAATGTGGCTGCCGATGCGCCCCGTTTGCGCAATCATGCGCAGCTTGGGCAGGCGTTCGAGCAGGGCGCGCGGCAGATGGGTGCGCTCTCGGATGAGCACCAGGATTTCCGCGTCGCGCAGACGCACGGCCAACTGGCCGATTCCCTTGACGGTGTTCGTGAACACCTTGGCGTTCAGGTGCTCGAGCTTGGCCGCACAGGGCAGTTTGCGTACGGCGTCTTGATAGTCGTCGAGGATGATGATGTTCATGGCGGGCACTGCGGCAGCAGCCGCATTGTGCCGCCTCACATCAGCATGGTGTTGCGCAGCAGGCCCACGGCGATGCCTTCCAAGGCAAAAGGCACTTCGTTTTCGCCGTTCAGGGGCACGGTGATCACGGAGAAGTCGGGGTTCTCGGGCAGCAGTTCGATGGCCGTGCGGGTGCGCCGCAGGCGCTTGACGGTGACCTCGTCGCCCAGCCGCGCCACCACAATTTGCCCGTTCTTGGCCTCGGTGGCCCGCTGAACCGCCAACAGGTCGCCGTCGAGGATGCCCGCGTCGCGCATGCTCATACCCCGTACGCGCAGCAGGTAGTCGGGCTTGCGCGGGAACAGGGTGGCTTCGACGGTGTAGGTTTGGTCGATGTGTTCTTGGGCCAGGATGGGGCTGCCTGCGGCCACACGCCCCACCAGCGGCAGTGCCAATTGGGCCAAGCTGGGCAGGGGCAGGCTGAACTGCCGGCCGCGCGATTCCTGCAAGGAGCGCAGGGCTTCGCCGCGCAGACGGATGCCGCGCGAGGTACCCCCCACCAGCTCGATCACGCCCTTACGGGCCAGGGCCTGCAGGTGTTCCTCGGCGGCATTGGCGGACTTGAAGCCCAGGGCCGCGGCGATCTCGGCGCGCGTGGGCGGGGCGCCCGTGCGCTCGATGGCGGTTTGGACCAGGTCCAGGATCTGTTGTTGCCGGTCGGTGAGCTTGGGGCGGTCGAGCATGGTGCAATCCGGGTCAGTGCCAGGCGGCGTTGGGCTGTCATTCTATCCAGTGGCTGTGTTTTTATCCAGAGGAATTTGCAGATGTCGTCACGAAACCAGGACACGGTGGCTCAGCGGGCCGGTACGGTTCGGGTCTTGGGTACGGGGGGCACGATCGCCGGCACGGCACCGGTGGGCGCCCCCGACAACGCCTACAAGGCCGGACAGCTGGCCGTGGAAGAACTGCTGCGGCCGCTGCTGCCCGACCTCGGGGGGCGCATCCACCAGGTGCAGGCGCTGCAGGTGGCGCAATTGGACAGCCGCAACATGGGCCATGCGGTGTGGCAGCGCCTGGCCGCTGAATTGCAAGCAGGGCAGGACGATCCGACCGTGGTTGGGCAGGTGGTGACGCACGGCACCGACACCCTGGAAGAGACGGCCGTGTTCCTGCAAGGGGTGTTGCGCGGCACCAAGCCCGTGGTGCTGACGGCGGCCATGCGGCCGGCCACGTCGAACCAGGCCGATGGGCCGCAGAACCTTCGCCAGGCCTTGCACCTGGCAGCCGACCCCGCCGCGCAGGGGTTGTGGATGGCCTTCGGCGGTCAGGCCTGGCCCGCGGCACAGGTGCGCAAGGTGCACCCCTTTGCCCTGGAAGCCTTTGGGGGCGGTGATGGGCCGCCGGGGGCGCTCTGGGAGCGGGGCGTATGGGTGTGGCTCCCACCGACGGACGAACGTGCAGCCCCCGAGTCAGCCCCCTGGCCCGACACGAGTCTGGCGCCGATGGGCCCGGTGGCCATGCCCCCAGATGTTGAACATTGGCCACGGGTGGAGATCGTGCACAGCCATGCGGGGGCCGACGGCCGGCTCCTGCAGACCCTGCTGGCCGATGCCAGCGTACAGGGCGTGGTGGTCAGCGCCACGGGAAATGGGTCGATGCACGATGCGCTGCATCAGGTGTTGCAACAGGCCGTGGCCCAGGGCCGGCTGCAGCGTGAACAGGTGTTGGTTGCCACCCGCTGCACCCGCGGGTGGGTGGTGGGCACGCCTGAACATGGCTGGCCCGTGGCCGCGCGCCTAACCCCGGCACAGGCCCGTGTGGCGCTGATGTTGCGGCTGGCCGCTGCCTTGCCTAGGGCGTAGCGTCTTGCGCCTGCAGCTCCTGGAGCGTCTGGCCGAGCTCCAGCCAACGGTGCTCCAGGGCGGCCTCTTCCTCTTGCAGGCCGTGCAGCGTTCGGCCGGTCTCGGCCCGGTCCGCGGCCGACAGGCCGCCGGCGGCGCTGCCCTGCAGCACGCGGGCCTCCAGGACGGCACGTTGCTCAGCGATGGCGGCCAGCCGGTCTTCGATGCGCTGCAGTTCCTGCCTCAAGGGCCGGGTGCGCTGCGCCATCTCCTGCCGTGCGGCCGCAGCCGCCTTGCGGTCTTCGCGCCGGTGGCTTGGGGCCTGCGGCCCACCTGAGGCCGCAACCGGGGTGTGGCTGGGGGCTTCCTTGCTCAGCCGCTGAGCGCTCCGCGCGCGATGTTCTTCGGCCAGCCAGCGCTGGTAGTCGTCCAAATCGCCATCGAAGGGCTGAAGGGTTCCGCCGGCCACCAGCCAAAACTCATCGCAGACCTCGCGCAGCAGGGCGCGGTCGTGGCTGACCAGCAAGACCGAGCCCTCGAAGCCATTGAGGGCCAATGACAGGGCCTCGCGTGTTTGCAGGTCCAGGTGGTTGGTGGGTTCGTCGAGTACCAGCAGGTTGGGGCGCTGCCACACGATCATGGCCAAGACCAAGCGCGCGCGCTCGCCACCGGACAAGGTGCCGACCGCCTGCAGAACCTGGTCTCCGGTGAAGCGGAACTGGCCCAGAAAGTCGCGCAGCTCTTGTTCGCGCGCATCCGGGCCGCGCTCTCGGGCCCAACGCACCAGGACTTGCAGCGGCGTGTCGTCATCCTGCAGCAGGTCCATCTCCTGCTGGGCAAAGTAGCCAATGGCCAGACCCTTGCCCTCCACCTTGGTCCCACCCAAGGCCGCAATCTCGCCAACCAGCGTCTTGATGAAGGTCGACTTGCCCTGGCCGTTGGCACCCAGGATGCCGATGCGCTGCCCGGCCAGCACGCTGCGCTGCACGCCGCGCACCACCACCTGCTGCCCGTAGCCGCAGTGCAGGTCGCGCAGGCTGATCATGGGGTTGGGAACCGAGGCGGGTTCGCGAAAGTCAAACGAAAAGTCCGACGCCGTGAGCACGGGGGCGAGCTTCTCCATGCGCGCCAACGCTTTCACACGGCTTTGCGCCTGCTTGGCTTTGCTGGCCTTGGCTTTGAAACGGTCGATGAAGCGCTGCAGCTGCGCCATGCGGTCTTGCTGTCGATCAAAGGCCGCTTGCTGTTGCAGCAGGCGCTCGGCGCGCATGGATTCGAAGGCCGTGTAGTGGCCGCCGTAGCGGCTGAGCCGGGCGTCTTCCAAGTGCAGGGTGACCTTGGTGACCGCGTCCAAAAACTCGCGGTCGTGGCTGATCACCAGCAGGGTGGCCGGGTGGCGCTGCAGCCAGGCCTCCAGCCACACCAACGCATCCAGGTCCAGGTGGTTGGTGGGTTCGTCCAGCAACAGCAGTTCGGCTGGGCACATCAACGCACGGGCCAGCTGCAGCCGCATGCGCCAGCCCCCCGAAAAGCTGTTGACCGGCGAGTCCAGTTGACCCACGGTGAAGCCCAATCCCATCAACAAGGATTGGGCACGCGAGCGCGCATCGAAGCTGCCGGCCTGTGCAAGTGCGGCGTGCGCCTCAGCCATCGCGTGGCCATCTTGGGCCGCTTCAGCCGCTGCAAGCGCGGCATGCGCGGCCATCAAGACACGG
>JACCDW011813942.1_pt1 | contig 48535 bp, 46 predicted proteins | sample 7449781 | NCBI WGS metagenome assembly JACCDW01 (sample SAMN15323449, study PRJNA562643) | freshwater metagenome | isolation source: river surface water | place: USA:Blue River Watershed | collected 2017-08-18
CATGGCCGGAGTTGAAAGGGATACCCATGATTACAAGGACCAGCTCAGCGATGAAGACGAGCAGGCGAAGCTCGCCCAGCAGACTCAGGATGAAGAAGACGCCGTAGCCGGAGAAGAGCAGGCCGTGCTCGACCATTACACGAACGTGATGCAGTCCTATGCACCCGACAGCCCTGAGTATCAGCAGGCTGTCCGTGCCCTCCAGACCTTTGAGCGTAGCAGGGGTGGTAGTGCCAAGAAGCGGGCAGGATACATGAAGGGTATCACTAGGAACAACTTCATGGACCCGTTTGCCCAAGGAACCTTGGGCATGGAAGGCTATCGACCTGCCACTCCCCAGCCCGACGCCAGAGACCAAAAGCCCGTACGCCAAGTGCCTAAGGGATTCGAAGGCATCGACAACGACCTTAATGACTAACTGACATGGCAAATTATCTAGGAATGGCAAAGTCGGCACTTAACTGGAGCTCTAAGCTTGGACGTGCGGCAATCAAGGCCGCAGGCAAAACTACCCTTGGCGGTAAAATTTTTGGAGTAGGTGCCGCAAATCAGGCAAAAGGTAAAATCCTAAAGGCTGGGCAAAAAATTGCACGAGGAACGGCAAAGGCCGCACCCGCCCTTGCCGCTTATTCGGGAGCATCTGCATTGCTAGGAGACTCCGGACCTGCCGACACTTTCATGAGCGACGATTTCTCCGAAAGGGCGATGAATCAGCTCAAGTACAACCTAGACATGACCAATGATGAGCTTGAGGCTCACCTTGAGGCTGGGAATTCCATCCAAGAAACCGGCTTGATTGGAGAAGGCGGACTCAGCGAGCAGGAAGCCCTCAAGTACATTAAGGAAAATTCAGACCATCGAGAAGGCTGGCAGAAGGCTAGGGACAGGATTGTCGATGTTGCAGGCCTATTCAATCCCATCACGGCAGGAGCGGCAATTTACAACGATAGCAGGCTAGGAAAGGAAAGGGTTCAGAACCTCAACAATGTCGTAGGAAAGCTTAGGGCCGACGCCAACGAAGGAGAAATCCGTCGCAACATGGAAGGCACCATGGGCAAGTTCATGGCAGAGGGTATTCTCGACAAGGATTTTGGACGCGGAAAGGTTAGGACCAGCGGTGGCATCAAGCCAGCCGAAGACCGTGCCGCCAAGGCAGAAGAAGCCGCGGCACTTAAGGAATACGAAGCAATCAAAGCCAAGGATGGCATCTTTGCGGCACTTCAGTCTCCTGCGGCCATGAAGGCAGGTCGTCAGGTTTATCTCGACGTTCAGGAAGCGTCTGGTGGTGACAAGAACACGGCTGAAGCCCTCTTGTCTGGCGTAGGAGGTCAGGAAGGCGTTGGCCTTACCGACCAAGAGACCATGGAAAAGTACTATGGCAATCCGGAGAAGAACGCTTTGGCAAACGAAGCTACCGCCGCCAAAGCCGCCCTTGCCGCCGCGAAGGCACAGTCCGAATCCGAAGCCAAGTCTCCAGAGGCCGTAGCTCAGGCTGAGTTCGTACGCGATTCCAACAGGTCTGGTCCTATCGACCTGCCTGAAGCAAAAGACCAGCAGGGAGTCATCAATAATCAGGCCGCTATCGCACAGCATAGGGGATTTTACGGTCAATCCCCTGAAGCCGTGAAACAGCAGGCTTACCTGAACGCCAACAACATGAAGACCGCTCGACAGTTTGAAGACGGACTTCAAAATGACCCTCGCTGGGCGGACCTCATGAAGAGCCACATGGCGAAAATGTCGGCCCAAGCCAAGGCGAGGAGCGAGTACATCGCACCACAGCACCGCATGGGCGTTGACCCGAATGGTCAGGCGGCTCGGGACAAGGAAGCGGCTAGGATTTTTGGAGGCAACCCGGCCCCTGCCCCAACGCCGTCCGTCCCAGCTCAGGTAAATGCCGCCGCTGATGGCATCGGTCCTGACAAGGTGGTGCCTACTCCTATCAAGGTTCCTTCCGGCGGCGTTCGAGAGGGCCCGCCTCCCCTTCCTCCTCAGAGGATGCCTGCACCTGAGCCCGCTCCGTCCAATGTCATGAAGCCGACTCCTTATGGCGTCGGCACGGCTACTCCGGGTTTCCCGAAGCTCCCTGACATCGGTGCACCCGTGCGTAACTTCGTCGAGAACGCCACGACCATCAAGAATTCCCCGGGTGCTCCTATGCCCGGCATGAAGCCCACTCCTTACGGTCTTGGAACGGGTACGCCCGGCATGCCTCAGCTTCCTGACATCGGTGGTCCTGCTCGCAATGCCGGTGAGCGTATCGGCAACCTCATCTTTGGTACCAATGCTCCGGGCAACCCGGCACCCAACATGAAGCCCACTCCGTATGGCCTTGGTTCTGGCACCGCTGGAATGCCTCAGGTGCCCGACATCGGTGCTCCCGTCCGAAACGCTGTCGAAGGTGCTCTTACGACCAAGAGTTCTGCTCCGGGCCAGATGCCAAAAGCCCCTATGAGTCCTACTCAAATTGCTGAGCAGATTATTGCCGAACAGAAGCGTAAGGAGATTGAAGCTAGGAACGCACAGATGCCTAGGAATCCCGGCAAGACCCGTCCTAACCCGATGAAGCCTTTCTACTAATCATGTCTAAATTCACCAAAGGGGCCATGGCCCTACGCAAACTCGGTCGCGGTGGCCTCAAAGGCCTTGGCGACGCCATGAACATGGGCAAGTGGGCCACCAACATCGCCCGCGGATTCGGAATCAAGACCCACAACCAAGCTAGGATTCCGACCAAGGTCTTCAAAGACAAGGACATGGAAGCCACCGTCAAGGCCGCACAGGCCGCAGGCAAGAATCCCCTCGTTCCCGCTGACGCCTACAAGACCGTTAGCGAACTTGGCAGCAAGTCCCTGACGGGTACCGGACTTGGCCTCCAGATTGGTGGCAACGCCGCCGTCTATGGCGGTGCTGGCACCCTTGGCTACAACATGATGAAGGGCGACGGCACCGAAGCTGGCGTCGATGAAAACGGCATCAAGAACCCCAATGCCAACGAAGAGATGGTCAAGTTCCGCGAAAAGTTCCAGAAGGACAAGCTCGGGGGCTCCAGCGTCTTCTCTGGTGCCAAGTACAAGGCACTCCGAGGTCAGGCCAAGTGGGTCGATACCGCCATCAAGTCCTTGGGCAAGGAGCAGTACATGAAGATGCGTACCGCAGTCATGAACGGCGACCTTCCTCCCGAGAAGTTGCACTCCATGCTTACGGACGCTATCGCTCATGACACGGAAGCCCTGAAGCTCGCTGGCAAGGACCCCTACGTCCTCCCCGGAATCGCTAAGACCGCAGGCGGCGAAAGTCGCATCATTGTTATGGCCCCGATGGCTGGTAAGGATAAGAAGACCAGCTACAAGGCGATGCAGTACGGCATTGATTCCGAATAATGGAAGACGACTCCCAGCTTAACGACTCCTTCAATGTGAGCCCCATGGACGTCCTGTCCCAAGGCCGCAGAGAGAACACGTACAACTACGGCCCGATGGGCCAGCAGTACAGGCAGATGGGCATGAACCCGCTCTCCGGTGCTCAGGCCGCGTTCGGTGGTGGCGGAAGGGCTGGAGGCATGTCCATGGGCGGTGGCGGTCAAACGCAAAAGCCCCAGATGGCATCGCCAGACGCCATGTTCTACGCCAATGACATCGGCGACCATGGTGCCGCGGCCGCTTTGATGAACTCAAAGGACGGAAGCTCCAACTTCCAGATTTTTGACCCCTATGAGTTCGACCTTGGAGAGGGCGAAGATGGCGGTGCGAGCGGCAAGATGACCCTACGCATCGTCCCCAAGGGAGAACGCGACGTACCCACTCCCAAGGGCCCTAAGCGTATGGCCGTTTGGGAGTATGCCCACGCCCGCGGCATCAAGTCCGCCCCGTTCAAGGGTGGCGACGAAAACGCCCGTAGCTTCCGCGACCTCATCGGACAGAGTCAGGTGCTCCTCGGCAACCTGTCCAAGCTGGAACAGCTTTACAAGAAGAACGCCGTGTTGACCGGCTTTGGTCCGTCTGAGGCGGCTGCCGAGGCCCGAGGTCTGGAATCCCGAATCCTTCTGGACTACGCCAAGCTCATGAGCGGTGCCAAGGGATTAGGCGGTCAGGTGTCCGACAGGGACTTGTCCGTCTTCCAATCCATGACTCCTCAGCGAGCCTCGTCTTGGTTCACCCGCATCAGGGGCAACGAGATGTCCTTGCTGAAGAAGGTACGCTCCCAGACCATCGAGAAGCTCAAGAGCACGGCTCAAGCAAACGGTCTGGACTTCCTTCCGGAACGCCAAGAGGCTCAGCGAGCCATCAACACCGAGAAGTATCGGAATAAATCTATCTCTTTTGAATAATGGAACCCTCTACTCCTAACGGCCAAGAATTTAACGAGGCCGCAAGGTATGCCATGATGCTGAATAACGCAGGGCAGAGCCTTAACCTCGGCCCCGGAATTCAGAGGACAGACCAAGGCTTCAGGCTGGCAAAAGAGGAGACCGACGAGGACGTCATTGCGTACTACGAGAACGACCCGTCGCAGGGCATCGACCTCGACAGGCCTGACGCAGAAGAGCATTGGAACGCCATTGTCCGCGGATACAACAAGAGGACGACCGACTACGCTCAGCTCATCGCTGACGCTGGCGGTGAAATCGCCAAGATTCCCGGAGACTTGGTCGAAGGAATCGCCGAAGACGGCATCGTAAAGGGCGTTGCTTCTACAGCCGAAGGCGTCGTCAGGTCCATCCGTGACCTTTGGGGCATGGCCACCGAGTCGGAAAACCCGACTTCCGCCGTGTTCTGGCTCAATTCTACCCTTGGTGCGTTCATGCGTGGCAAGGCTTCTAAGAATTGGCGTGAGGAGGCTCAGCAATGGAATCAGGCCCGCAAGTTCATGTACCACTCCTCCAAGATGCAGATGGGCGACGAGTCCGTCTTGGAGCAGTACATCGACATGGACGAGGCTACCGCCGCCAAAATCAGGTCGTTCATCAACCCGAAGGTTGCCCATGCAATGTCGTTCGTCGGCATGGAGCTTCCTTCCATTCTCGCCGCTCCGTTCACGGGCGGTGCCTCTGCCGAGCTGGCCATGACTGCCGCGGCTGGAAAGGCCGCAACCGCAACTAGGATTGGTGCGAACGCCGCCGCAAAGGCCAACCTTTACAACAGGATTGGTACCACGCTTGCCAATGCCACCTCCAAGCTGGACAACTTCGCCCAGAAGGTGACTCAGAGGGCCGCTGGTTCCGTGCTCGGCGGAATCGGAAAAGCCCTTGAGGTTCCTGCCAACATCCTAGGCGGTGCCGTCGGCGGTACCGTTGACAATCTCTCCGCTAGGACCGGCTTCTCTTCTGGCTACATGAGGAACGCCGCTGAGTCCGTGGCTACCGATGCCGCTACCGCTCTTGGCGGAGTGACCGGTGGCACCAGACAGACAGTCGGATTCCTCGGCTCTCTAGGCCTTAGGACCACTTCCGAGCTTCTTCAGGAAATCGGAAACAAGGCCATGATGAGGAGCTATGGAGTCATCGACACCGCTTCTCCTACTTCTTTGACCGTGCTTGAGTCGGTAGCGGCAAATCCGCTCCTGTCGCCAAGTGCAAAAGTCGCCGCCAAGATGGTCAACACCGTCGTTGACCCGGTAATCCAGCTTTCCTCCTCTGCCCTTAAGCACGGATACAAGGATGCACTTACTTTCTCCTTCCTAGGATACCTGTCAGACAAGGAGCGTGGTGCCGTAGGCGGTGCCGCACAGGGCATGATGTGGGGCGGTTACAGCGGTGCACTTCGCTACAGCTGGTCTCTGGTCAATGGTGGCCTGACGCACGACGTCCACATCAAGAACTTCGACGAAAGCTTCCTTCCTCAGTACATCGAAAAGACTAACTCTAAGTACGCAACGTTCGTTCGCGAGGTAACCGCCGACTCCGATGCCACCAAGTCCACGAGGCTCATGTCTCAGACTCGTAGCGTTGCCCAGATTCTTTGGAATTCTCTCGATACGGGAGACCGTAAGAACCTAGTCGCCCACATTGGAAGCGAAGAAAGCCTTAAGGCACTTTTGTTTTCCGAAGGATTTGCACAGCTCGACGAAATTGACGGCCTGAGCAAAGCCGGTGGTGCCTTCACTCTCGTAAAGCATCCCAACAAGGGTCTGGTGCCTGTGCTGTTCCTCAATAGGGATAAGTACAAGCTGGCAGATTTTGGCCATGAAACCCTAGGACATGCTCTTTCGTACGCCCTTAGGAATAAGGGTAAGCTCGGCGAGCACCTGCAGAGGTTCTTCGGCTCTAAGGTAAACGGAGGTATGGTTCCTGATGAAGTCCACATCAACAAGACTTCCGAGCGTAAGTCCCTTGAACTTGCGACCCACCTCGTCGAGGTCAGCAACGGAAGTCTGCCTCCAGAGGAAAAGAGGAAGCTAATCAATCAGCTTACCAAGGAGAACATGGAGGCTGGTGCCGGAAATGTCGGAAGCCGTGCCTATTACGCAGAAGTCCTTAAGAAGGTGAGGGATGCCGCGAATACGAGCGGCGGTTCAGCTTACTGGCTTCATACGGCAAACGATGCCAAGGGAGAAATGATGCCTGCCGCATACATGCATCCCGAGGTAGGTCATGAAGTAAAATACATGTTTGAAGAGTCCATTGCGGGTTATGCCGAGGCTCTTTACTACCATACGAATCTTCAGGACATGATTCTCCCTGACGAAATCAAGCCGTACAGGGTTACCTTTGAACGAATCCTAAACGAGACCCTTGCACGTAGGCTTACGGACGTGGAAATGGCTGGCCTCAGGGCTGGGAGGGGAGACCCAATTGGGCCCGACGGAAGGCTTACGATTCAGGCTGAAATCTATGACGATGGCGTCTGGAAGCGTTCCCCTGAGTACGACGGCCTAATCAGGTCGATGGTCAAATCCGCACTCAGCCATGATGCCCAAGCGGTCAACCGACTGAGCCCGGCACAACAGCTCGCAGAGGCGAAGCTTCACGGAAAGGAGTTCTTGTTCAACATCGGCAAGGGCGGTGCCACCATGAAGGGCACCAAGGAACTCAACGACATGGCCACCAAGAACGCCACCGACGCGTTCGAAGTGTTCAAGGGCCTAGACGAATCCATCCGTCCCGACATCATCGTTGACGAGCACGGCAACCAGAGCGTGGACATGATGCGTATCAAGGACCAAGCCCTTGACGCGATGCAGATGGCCGGTGCCATCGACCCGGAGTCTGCCCGTATCGTCAAGTCCATCCGTGACGCCTACACCCGCTGGGAGTCCAGCGGATTTGCCACCAGCAACATCTTCACCGGCACCTACTGGGGTGACAGCCAGCGTACCATCAAGAACGGATTCTACGAGCGTCTGTTCGGCAATGACGTTGCCGTTACGCATCGAGTCTTCGTTCCGTTCGAGATGAAGCTGAACCTCAAGACCACCGACGCCAACGGCAAACAGCTCCGCGTACCCCGCGGCGGCATGCTGATGACCGTCGTGGACTACATGGCCATCCACAGGCGTAAGATGAAGATGTGGAGCAGGCCGGACGTCCGCAATACGTTCGTCCACATCAACACCTTCAATGACGCTTTCGACGAGTACCTCGTCAACATGATGAAGGACGCAGGTAGCCGCATCCCGACTGCCGAGCTCTTCAACAAGAAGTACCCCGGTCAGGGCGACAAAATCCGCGACATGATGTACGAGACGTTCGGCGGTTCCATCCGCAAGGACGAGTCTTACATCAATGCTCCCCGTGAAGGCTACTCCAGCAGTCACGAGAACCCGAACTACCCAATCCACAGCATGAAGCTTGAGCTCCTCGTAGGAGTCGAGCTCTCGCCGGGCAAGCCGATGCCCTACCACCATGGCCGCTCGTACGAAGGCCTGCGTAGGAACTACTCCCTTGCTGGATTCGAACGCGTCGGCATGTCCGACGGCCGCTTCGTCAACGGACAGGGCTACGAAATCATCAAGACGGGTGCCAAGTGGAAGGTGTTCAGCCCGTTCGGTGGCATCGTAGGCATGTTCACCGACTTCGCCAAGGCCGCCGCTGGAGTCCAAAAGGACCTAGCTAGGATGGACCTTGCCGACCTCATGCCTGCCCCCACGGAAATCGAGTGGGCTGACATGAACAGGAGCAAGAGGCTCCAATACATGAGCGAGGTGAGCCGCGTCACCCAGCAGACCTACCAGCAGAGGATGCTGGACAGGGGGAACGGCGTAAGCCTTTCCTTGGCTTCGTTCGACCCGAACAGTAGCGTCAGGTGGGTCCCGGCTTGGAAGCACACCTATCAGAGGATGAAGGAGCTTCTCCTTGGCGGCTTCAAGACCGTCAATGATTTCCTTGAGGACTCCAGCGTGGCAGGACTCAAGGAATGGAACAGTTCCAACGGCGTAGAGAAGTTCAATCCCGGCCAGATTACGATTGAGACCCCAAAGCTTAAAGGCTCCGAAGACACCAAGTACGGGCCACTAGGCAAGCATACCGGCAGGTACTTCGCTGTGCAACGCTCTGGGAACACGGGAAACATCAGCCTGTTTATCGACACGAACTACATCGAGCGTGTAGCCAAGACTGAAGAAGGAAGGCTCAAGATGCTGAAGCATGCCATGGAGTCCACTATTGAGACCCAGAGTGCCGCATTCAGCCCTTATGGCTCCAATCTGGCTTATCACTTTGAGACCCTGAACATCGTCAAGGACGTTGATTCAATCGACGGATACAAGCGTCAGGCGGAAGCCCTGATGTCAAAACACCGGGACCCTGAAAAGTACAGGCAGAAAAGGTCCGAAGAAATCGGAAAAGGCAGGACTCTCGTAAGGTCAGACAGTAATTACATGAAGAACGTGCTCGTCGATTCGCCCGAGGGCATGAGGCTACTCAAGGAAGTCACTAAAGGCTCCGAGCTTAAGTCCAACTTGGACAACAAGAACAAGTATGCCGTCGAAAGCAATGTCAGGGGAGTGTTCACGACCTTGTCCGAAAGAATCAGGCCCCTGAACAGGGAGCTTTTCGACAAGTCTTTTGGCAAAATCAGGGAAGGCCTTATCGCCGTTAATAACATTGTAGACGGCATGCTTAATGGAGACGAGTCCAACTGGATTGACGTCGCCAGCGACAGAGGCGGAAGAGAGTACGCATACTCTTTCCCGAACATTGAAGACGCTAGGAAAATCGACGAAGCCTTGGTGGCACTCAATGCTTTCAAGGAAAGCGTGGCAGACAAAGACAAGCAGGTGGTATCTCTTTTTGCGTCCAATTACATTAAGGGGCCCCTGCATGCCTTGGTGCAACAGGTTGACTCGGACTTCAAGGGTGCTGACGCGGCAACGGTATTCAATACCATCAACGATTCTAGGGTCATTTCTGCAGAATACACCTTCGGCCAGTTGAACTCCGCCCTTAAGGAGCCCGTAGCTATTCTTTTCAACAACGGCGAAATGACGGTGGTTGGAAATGGAGGCGTCAATGCCACCTTCGCCGGAAAGAATCGAGGATGGAACGTAGCCAAGGCGGGAATCATCGGAGGTACTGAGATTGCTAGGAACGCCCAAGCCGATGGATTCAAGATGTCCGATTCCAATGCCTATGCCGCTTTGGTTAGGCACGAGATGCTCCCCGACTCGAAGCGTCTAAGCCAGAGGGACATCCAAGCAATGACCCACGTCGGCATGCTTGAGGCGGCAATCATTGCAATGAACCCTGAGCTTGATGCCAAGCTGAAGGAGCTGAGGAGTGCCTATGAGTCCACCGAAGGCTCTCCCGCGGATAGGGTTAACTACAGCGAGCTTTTGCTGACCGAGGTGATTGAGAACGCCAACCCGGCTCTGATTGGATTGGCCACGGCCGTCCACAGCATTGAGAAAGCTTTGGACCCGTCCGAGAGAAGCAGGGCCATTACAGAGGCTACGAACAAGGACATCAGCCAATACCAGAAACAGCTTGCAGACAGGTTCATGGCCGAAGCATTGGCCAATTGGGAGCTTGAGATGCAGAAGTATTGGTCTCTCGGAAGTCCCCTGTCCAAGATGAGCGAAGCCCTTGATACCGTCATGGGCAGAAAGTTCTACGCCGAACACGGCCTGAGCCCTCAGCAAAGGAAGAAGGCAGACACCCTCATCGAAACCATCAGGCGGTTCCACAAGGAACAGGAAGCCTTCTTCGAAAGGTCGAAGTCGGAACCCTCCTTGTCCTTGGCAGACGTCACGGGCCTTTCCAGCGTCCAGAAGGATGAGCTGACTAAGCTTGGCCTAATCAAGAAGGTCATGGTCAAGGGACGCATGACCGAAATCTTTGAGATTTCCGACAGGGATTCCTACGTCGATTACACCACCTCCGGAGGTGCACCCCACCTGCTTCCGTTCGCCGACAGCCCTGACATGCAAAAGGCATACGACGCATACGCGGCCGAAGTCAGGATGAGGATGACTACTCCGGGAATGAATGCCTTCCTTGATAGGAGCAAGATTCTTGGCCGCACAAAGCTTGGAAAGGTCTTCGGGCATGACTTGCTCTACAAGTACTTCCCGCAGTTGAAGGACATTGAGGTTAGGTTCGTGGACATCCATGGTGCTCGTGCAATCCGCCAAATGGACGGAACGTTTGCCATCGAAATCGGTGCCCGTGCACTTGCTTCAGCAGAGCTAAACCTTCCCGTAGAATTCGACAAGTTCAAGGCAGACGCAGAAACGCTTGTCAGCAAATTCTCCGGCAGCAACTACATCACAGGACTGTTTGTGCACGAATTACAGCACATCCTTCAAAGGATGGGCAACCTGCTCGACGAAGAAAAGGCCATTCAAGGAGTGGCACACGAGGCAATCACGGAGAACTTCGCCAAACTCCTTGGCGTCGATTACACGGACAATGCTCCCATGTCCTATTGGGAAGCCAAGTGGGGAATAAGGGAGTCTCGCATGGTCGATGCATTGGTGTCGGCAAACAACCCTCCCGTCATCGCCAGTCTTGAGCATTCCGCCAAGCCAATCGTAAGGTCGCTAGTCAGGAACATAATGGAATTCGTAACGGCAGAGCATACTGCTGGCCGTCTCAGCGACGAACTGTACAGGGCCGCTGGAGACATCCATTACAAGGCCGGCCGTCTGGATACCATCGCTGACGCCTACTCACTTTACAGGGAGCTGGATGCGTTCAAAGAAAAGGTGGCAGATTTCAATCCTAGGTACATTCCAGTTCTCGCAGAAAACAAGGAGTTCAGGGCGGCTATTGCGGCCATGGGAATGGTCACGCACTACGCCAACATGGTGAACAGCACCACGCCCGGCGGTAGGCTTATCGAGCTACACAAGGCTGTCACCAACTACTCCCGTCTTGAGTATGTAATGGACCCTGTCGAGCGACAGGCGTTCACCACCCAGCAACGCCGAGGACTCAGCCAGCTTGAGCTCGCGATGAAGGACAGGATTGCGGCCGAGAACACCTCGGTGCTCCAGATTATCGACGATGCCATGAACAAAGGCATCATGCGTGGCCGAAGCCTCAGCCAGTCCACCGTGCTCATGTCCATCGCTGGCATCGGAGAAAAGGCCGAAGACAACAAGGGTGCACAGATGTTCGGCAAGATGGCTTTGGTCAGGTACCTTGCGGCTAGGGCCAGCGACGAGCTTGATAACCTTGGTAGGTTTATCGTCCAAAAGAGCGGATGGGAAATCGACGAAAACGGAAGGCTTGTCCTCACCAGCGGTCATTACCTTGTTAAGGGCGACTTCTACGCCGCCACTCAGGCGTCCAAGCAACTAGGCAAGGAGAACCTCTCGTATGAAGGCGGTTCGTTTATGGCCACGGCCAAGGAGACCGGCAATACCGGTCAGCCCAAGACCTACACCATCAACGATTTTGCCAAGCTTGCCGGATTCGTCATCGAGGCAGAGGACATCCTGTCAGTAGGAAATAGCGTCATCGACATCGTCAACTCTGACCGATTCCCGGCCATGGTTCTTGGCGGTGAAATCAGGACCGAGCTTTCCAAGCATGGCCTGTTCTCGGAGGACGCCGCAAAAGCCGTCCTGCTCGACTCAATCGACGAGGCGATGAAGGACCACATCTTCACGAAGAACGACCTGCTGAACATCCTCGCCTTCAACCACATCAACTTCAGCACGGCCCGCTCCGTTTCCGGAAAAGGCGGAATCCCCTCCGCTAAGGGCATGAAACTCGGCAATGAGCACATGCTGAGGCTTACCAAGAACGACCCCAGTTACCTTGAGGGCGTGTTCAATGAAGTATCCGGAAGGAACAACAGGCCCGTGAGCCAAAAGACCTCCAAGATTACTCTCGGAAGGTATGTCTGGGACGGTGCCAAGATTAGTTTCAGCATGGAGAACAGGCCAAGCTGGGCATCTGCCGAGGATTGGGCCGCGTTCAAGAAGCGTGTCGATAGCGGCATGTTCGTTAAGAATCTGCCGAAGGTGGCAATCGGAAGCGAGTACGCCAACATGCTAAACGACAGGATTAACAGGGCCACCATGCTCATCGGTCCTCTCGTACAGCAGGCCATCAGGAAGATTGAATCCAACATTGAGAACGACCCTAAGCTTGCCCGCAGGCTTTACGGACTCCTTCTAGACGACATGGCGGCCGCTACGGTCGAGCTTGTCGCTGGTGCACACTTCCCGATTACTACGCTGGACAGCGGATTGTTCGAAAACGTCGGCTCCTTCTTCGGTCAGGGCGACGGCTCTTCCGCAATCCTGAAGAAGAGGCTTGGGTTCAACGCAGAAATCCCGACCGCTTACGGAGAAAAATACGGTACTAGGTTCATCAGGGGCGTAGGCTTCGTTCCCTCCGCACTATCCGGAATCTTTGGCACCTACATTCATGACATCAAGGACGCACAGACCATTGCGTCAACTGACGTCGCCGAAACCCGTGCTTACGGAAACAACATCGACGCGTTCCAAGCCCAGAAGCTTGACGACCTTCCTACGTCAGAGCCTAAGGCAAGTCTCATGCATTTTGATGAGCAGATGGCCGGAAACTACAGGCAGATTCAGCAGAACCTTCCATCCAGCTCGCAGATGCTGGACAACATCATGTACTCCTTTGGAAAGACCGTAGAGGACCACAGGGAAAGCCTTGAGGAGCTTGGAGTCGCAAAGCGTGAGCTTGAAGTAATTGCCACAGCTAACGAGCTGGACGAAAACTTCTTCGAAGATGGCTCGGTCATCAACGACTACCTAGAAACCCAGTCCGGCCTAGATGGGTTCATGAGCAAGTACACGTTTGCCGAACTTGCCGCCCTTCCTCTTGAGACTAGGGCCGCACTCGTACAGCCGCTCATCAGCGACGTTAGCAGGCGTATCTCCAACATCGAGTCGCAGGTAACCCTCGCCACGAAGGTCATGAACGTTTGGCGTGCAGGACTCAGCTCTAGGGATGCGATGTTCAAGTCTGCGGCTGAGCAAAAGATGTCTTCACAGTTCAGCACGGAACTTCAGTACATCGTTCCGTCCAACCTTACGCAGTATCGCGGACAGACCCTCACCGGCGTCTTCGGTGCCGTGACTGCAGATGGCAAGGGAATCGTTTCTGTTGACCCGTTTTCCGTAAGCTTCGACGGACTCAACTCCTACAAGATAACCTCTGAAGGTCGTGGAATTCCTGCAGAAGCCATCGAGAAGATTAACAGGAATCTGAACAACGTAGAAAGCTACGTCGGTTTCTCGCTGTTCAACCTCCAGAGGCCGCAGAACTTCAATTTGAAGGAAGCCGTCACCAATCCTACCAAGTTCAAGCAGGACATGGAGCGTTCGGTCGGAGGATACGACCGTGCGAAGGTGTTCTTTGAATACCTCGACAAGCTTACCGACCCTGTGTCCGTTTCATTCATTGGCCTGTCCAATGAAAGGACTGCATTGGCTCACTACATCGGGGGCAACATCCTAGCCGTTCAATCGATGATGGGCATGGTCATGCTCAAGAACGAAGGAGGTCCTGAAAACAACGCGGCCCACCTTCAGGCAAGCCTTCCTCAGATTATGTCCATCTTCTCGGACAGGGCTGGTCCGCTGGCACAGGCTTCCATTTCCGACAACAAGAAGGTCGTGTTCAATGTGGAGAACGGCGTTCACCTGACAAATTCCGCACTTGGTGCGGCTGTGTCGCCGTACATCTTCGCACTTATTAAGAACGGACTTACCCGAACTACGGAAAGCGGACTGGTGGAAATCACCGATTTTGGTGCAATCACTAGCGATGCTTTCGCCTTCCTTGAGACGAAGATTGGAGAAGGCAACGCCACCCCTTACGAGTTCAGGGGCTACGTCAATGACTGGGTTTCCGGAATCAGTTCAGAGCTAAAAGACCGCATCGCACACGAGCTCACCTCTCAGCATTCAACAGCCGGAATCCTTACGATGCTGGGCCTGATGTCTGGCGTAGCGTTTGAAGTCGGAGGCAAGAGGCTTCCTGACAATTTCGAATTCACGCTCAGGGATTCCCTTAACTTTGGTTCGGCATACGGCATGGACCACCTCATGGCTCAGCATGCCGCCCTGCAGGAAGTTAAGAACCTAGGTCCGGGCAAGGTAGCCGCCATGCTTGGTGAGGTAATCTCCGCCGCCATTCACGACGACCGAAACGAATTCTGGCATGGCGTCGCCGCAGGACTGGCCGCGATGAAGGATAAGCGTACCAAAGGATACAAGGCGAACTTCCACGAAAGCTACTCCAGCAGGAAGCACACCCCCGTCCGTAGGCTCATCACCGACATCCAGCTTACCGAAGACAGCCAGAGCTTCCTCTTCCCGTTCTACGCTCCTCCAGTCGCCACTTTCAGGCATGCACAGGAGTACACTCCGGGAATCCAAAACAAGGCATACGAAGGTGCTACTTACGCACGTGAGCGTAGCTTCGGACCTTCTCACGGAATCAAGTACGAGCGTGAAGCGGCTAGGACCAATTGGGAGTCATTCGATGCGGACAGGGGAATCGATGCCGCAATCAAGTCCTACGTTACTCCGGTAAGCTACCTAGAGCATACGCGTGAACCAATCAGCATTTACGATGCAATCGATACGTCCATCGTGAATCTCCGTGGAATGCTTGAGGATGATAACGTCTTCGGCGACGATGAAAGAAATACCGGAAGGAAAGTCCTGAAGCAGAAAGACCTTGGAGGCAGCAACTACTACTCCGATGCCGATTACGTAATCGGCACCGGTGGAATAACGTTTGCAAACTCCCCAGCACTAGGAAACGTTCTCAGCCAAAGCTTCAAGAGGTCGCTGATGACCAACCGTCTGGCCGCCATCGCAAAACAGCTTGGAAAGACCGAGCTTTCGTTCCCTGCCGGTCGTTACGCGGCATCCTCTTCGCCCAACCCGTCCTTCCTTCAAATCGTCAGCACCGAAGGCAGGCAGAACGCCATGAGGAACGCCGGTCCTATGATGTGGAAGACGATGGCCGCGGCTGGCACCACCGGCATGGGCAACATGATGCACGGCAGGGACTACGGAAAGATTGGCTTTAGCTGGAGGCGTCTGGAAGACGGACGCATCATGGTCAATTTCTCGCCCGACACCAACATCGCCGCGAGCTATGACACCGTCCATGACGACAACTGGAAGCCGTCCATCGGCATCCCGCTTCTTCGTGCGGTTGGATGGGATGCCAACGGAAAGACCGCCGTCTCTCAGTCAATCATCAGGAAATCCATCCTGAACAGCTTCGCACACAACAACCCGATTCCCGCGAACATGGTCGGCAACAAGTACCTGTTCTCGGCCATCGGAAAGAAGTACGCCGCCATCGACCAAGCCTCAATCATCGACTACCTGCAGGGAGTCAGGAAGCTGATGCTTGGAGACATCTACCTCGGAGGAAGCACCCAAAACAAGCTGTCTGGTGGCACGGGAATGACTTCCATCACGGGACAAATGCTTCCCAAGATTCGGGAAACCTTGCAGAACCTGCTCGACGGAAACATCCCGTCCGGCAAGGAAGACCTCTATCACATGCTCGTATGCTGTGACGAGTTCATGCATGACGTCTCTCAAGAATGGGCATACCAGACGTTCATCCTTCCTAAGGACGCAAAAATCGAAGACTTCAACGCGGCCGTGTTCTCGAACTATGGCTCCGCAGGAATCATCGACAGTCCTTGGTCTGGTGCTAGGTCTCTCAGGTCTGTCTGGGGAGGCAACGGTCCTACGGTCGCAAGCAACTTCGGACAGATTTACCAGCGTTTCGCTGGAGAAGGCGTAGGCTATGCAAGGCTTGTTGACTTCATGATGAAGCATGAGCCGAAGACCAGCTCCGGCAACGCGGCACTTCAGTTGCTTGGCAAGGAAAGGGGTAGCGGTAGCGGAGGAGTCGGTCCAGATACCATCATGATGGAGGCCATCAAGTCGGCCAACATCGTCAACCAGAACATGCATGGCGACATGACCGCGGCGTTCCACCGAATCATGACCGGTGAATCCGGCTACTTCCTGCCTGACAATGAAAGGGCGTTGGCAATGACGGGCGACAGGTCCGGCATCATCGAGATGATGTTCCCTGACAGGGAAGACCTTCAGCATTACGCTTGGGACTCCAACAAGTCCCTTAACCTCACGGTGTTCAAGAACGCCCAGAAGCGTTACACCATCGCATGGAACGAGTTCGGCCCTGTTGGTCAGGACGGACGCAGGCAGGTCAAACGCATGGTCCGAAATCTGGACACGGAATCCGAGGCCAACGCCTTGGCTGACAAGATTGCCGCAGGAGGAATCAATGCAGAAGTGGCCAAGCTCTCGTCCAACCCTGACTCAATCAGGCTTGAGGAAGTATCTGCCACCAGCACGGCAAGCTACCTCGTCCAGAGGTCCAGCAAGCTGAACCTCGTCGTTCAGGCAGACACCCCTGTCTACGCTGATGGCGTGTGGGGCGTCGGCAACCTGCCAAAGGTGTTCAAGACCGCCGAAGAAGCACGAAAGGCATCCAACATCATCAGGAAGGGCGAAGTAATCACCACCGAAGCTCCCAAACAGGATAGGATTTCTTTGTCCATCGGAGACCAAAGGGTCGAGGAGCTTGAGAACTCCCTGAGGACTAGGCTCAACTTCGCACTAGGTGGCTCTCCGATTCACTTTAGCTCCACGCTCATCAATTCCATCATCAAGGGAATGGATAAGCACAAGCGTGTTAAGGATGTCAGGACCGGCATCGAATGGTTCGACCTTCTTACATCCAATAGGGTTTCGAAGGGAGAAATGCGTACGACGGGTATGGCCCACTTCCTTTACGCGAACAAGGACAACAACCTTAGCAAGAAGGACATCTTGGAGTATCTTAACGTTTTCTATCCTAGGCAGGGTAGGAAACTCTGGCAGTCGGACATCGGCATGATGAACGAACAGATGAGTCAGAAGCTAATCAGGTCTCCTCACAACGAGAACTATCAGGTCTCGAAGATGCTCTACGCTGGCAGGACCTTGGCCCTGATGCAGGGACAGCTCAATGCAATCCAGCATGAAATCACCAAGGCTTCCGACGAAAACAGACCTGCGATGGAAACGGCACTTCAGGCACTCAGGGACATCCACCTGAACAGCCTGAAGGAAGCCTACGAAAAGACCTACAGCAAGGATACGGTCGTCAGGTTGGTCGATGAGCTTGGCCTCAAGGACAGGCCTTCCGATGAAATCGTAAGCGGAATCTTCAACGCACTTGCGACTGACCCTGACAGGATAATGGAATTCTCGGCACCCCTTCTTGAGTACTACAGGATTGGGTTCAACGAGTCCGCCAAGAAGGCTTCTGCAGAATCGTTGGCCGCATTATCCGGAATCGAAATCCACATTCCAGACCCGGCCACCATCAGCGTGGACGAATTGGCTAAGTATGACCTAACCCTGAAGGATTGGGAAACCAACACCGAGGGCTATTGGAACACCAAGGTAAAGGACCAGAGTCCGTATGGCTTGTACAGGGGTCCTGATGCCGGATACGCCGGTTTCACTTCCGGACTAGGCGAGCATGTCTATCAGGCGTTGTTCACGGAAAGCATGCCTGTTAACGAAGAATTCACGAATTACATTACGGCACTAGCCCAGAACGCGAACGACGGACAGAATCCTCCTGAACTCAGGAAGAAGTACTTGGACTCCCTTCAGGCGGCCAAACACATCATGGCAATCAAGAAGGCCATCGCCAACGGATACGCTAGGACTTCAGGTTCTCACAGGGGTGCCCCTTTGGGCAACCTCATCGGACACCTCAGGCTTACGGATGCCAGCGTCGCCTCCGTCATTCCCGTGCAGAGTCCTGTCAACAGGACTTACGACATCCTGAAGAAAAACAGCGACGAAGCCGTTAAACAGATTCCAGTCACCTTCGTCGAGGAGCTTCAGTCCGACACCTACCAACGCAAGGAGTTTGGTGCTAGGCCGGAAGAGGAGCTTTCGCTCTACTCTTCGTTCAAAGAAATCGAGGAGAACCCAGCCCTGAAGAAGGAGCTTAATGAGATTATCGACAAGCTGTCCGCAAGCAGGATGAACCTTAACTCCAAGCGTTCTTGGATAAACAACTCGGCTAGGCAGTATGTCAGGCGTCACTTCTCGGCTTACATCAGCGATGTAATGGTCAAGCGTGAGGTGATGAACTCCGGTCCGTTCCTTAGGTTCATCATCTCTAGGGAGGATGACCCGAGCGTATGGACTTCTAGGGGAGAAGTTTCCGTACCAGAAAGCCTTACGAAGAATTACGGCATGCCTGCCAAGATTCCTGACCTTTACCCTGTCGGAGAGCTTTCGAGCGAAGCCACTACGCTTTACCGGAGGATGGTGGATGAACCGATGAACCAGCTTCTGGACGGTGCAATAAACGCGTACTTCCTAGGAGCCGAACAGAAGATGCCCGGATTCGGAGACATGGACCACCATGTGTTCCTTAACGGAAGCCATTCGATGGAGCTGAGGATGCAAGGCATGGCCAAGTATTTCCTAGCCCTCTCTCCAGAGTTCATCGCACACACGGCCGAAGTTTCCGACTTGTGCAAGGTGGCTGATGGTGCCGGAGGAATCGCCAAGTTCGACAAAGTTGACTTCGACAAGCTGGCATCTGATTGGGCCGCAAAGGTAAGGCTGTTGTCCGAAAACCAAGAGTTCACCAGAAGGCTTGTTGAGAGCGGCTTGGTGACCGTAATGGACGTCGCGGCCATGAGGAAAATGGCAAGGGTCTTGGAAGACTTGTCGTCCGGAGAGGCCAAGGACATCGCCTATCAGGATACGAAAATCAGCATGACCGACCAGCATGGTTCGCAGTCTCCCCTGCCTACCGATGACCCGATGTTCCCTGACCACAAGACGATGTTCGAATGTCCGTCTGAGACTGAGGTCAGGTCTTTCGTCATCGCATTCTGCAACCGTGCCAGCATCTCCGTGCCGCCTCAAGCTGACACGATGCGTCTGGCACGTGAATCTGGCATACTCGAACGAAGGAAGTACATGAGCCTCAGGACGATGATGGCTAAAACCGTCAACTTCCTGATGGACGTCTCGGGTGGAGACATGGAGCAGGTGACCGGCGTCTTGGCCGCAGGCAACCCTGACCTCACGGGCAAGATGCTCGAAGAATTCGTCACGGGCAAATACAAGGGCAAGGACAACTTCCGCGTCATCGATTGGCTAAATAGCTTCTACACCTCTGATTACCCTGCGTCCTCGAACTTCAGGAGCAACTTCGGCTCCTTGTTCAAGAACATGGACTACGACATGGATTCCGTCAGCGGATTGTACGAGTCTCAGGGAACCCGTTACATCCAGCACAAAGCACGTACGTTCCTCGGAAAAACCATGGAATCCATGGCTCCTGTCGTCGCCGTGCTTCACGAAAGCTTCAAGGAGAACTCTGAGACCGAAAAGCTTAAGGCACGTCAGGCTGAAATCGCCAAGAAGACCGGCCTGACGCTGGATAGTGACGGCGACTTGGTTACCAACTTAATCCCTGACGGCATGCCCCACGGCGAGGACAACGCCTACAGGCCTATCATGGTGAACTTCTATGTCATGAGGGCCCTCCAGAAGAGGCACAGAGGACTCGTCATCGCTGATGCCCGCCATCATAGGAGCCGATACCATTCGAGTGCATACGTAAACTTGGGCGTCAACCTAGGCGGCGGCAAGGCCTTCATGCTGAGCGGATACTCCAACACGGCTAAAATCGGACCGGAGGCCGCTTACGTCTTGGACCTCGTAAGGAAGCGTGGCATGATGAACAAGCTCATTGACCGGGTGAGGGCCGAGAACCTTGATTTCACCAGCGAGGTCGAAATCGAAGGAACCAAGAAGTCCGTGTCCAGCTGGCTCATCGATGCTGGCAAACAGGTCATCGATGAATTCCCAGACGCTTTCTCCGGCGAGAAAACCAAGGACCAAACGGTCAGGAATTACGTCGCCGTCATCGAGGCTGTCTACAAGAAGAACAAGGAGCTTAAGGAAAACGGATACAATCAGGAGAGGATTGATTCGACCTTCGGAAGCGTAAACGACGGACAAGACATGCAGAAACGCATGTCCAAGATGGTAGCTTCTCCGGAAGGCATCCTTGTGGCCATGCCTTACGACAAGACTCATGGATACGCCGTCAATTACGGTGCACCCATGTGGCTCAACGAGTACTACTACGCTGGCAATCCTAGAAAGGCCATCGAGTCCGTGTCGCATGACGCGTTTGAAAAGGCGTCCATCGCGATGGCCAATGACAAGACCTATGTCGTGCTTGCTCCTAACGGCAAGGTACTGTTCGAGAAGATTGCCACGATGGAAGAGGCGGAAGAACGTGCGGCACAGGCGTCCAAGTATCTCGGCAACGTGCCTCATCTCACGATGTTCCTCAAGCAGTATTCCCGAGTCGGTGCCTATGTTATGGAAGCGTTCATGCAGTCCTCGTTCAGGAGCGGTTCGCATCAAATCGTCACCTCGGCAAAGCAGGAAGGATTCGTCAGGAATCCTGCTGGCATGAAGGAGTTCACCGACCTCAGGGCCGGTAGCGGACTTCAGGGCTTTACCAAGGAGTCCTACAACGAAGGCAGGTACTCCGAAGTATTCGCCGGTCCTGCCAGAATTTCCGAGGAACCCTTCGAAGAGTTCGCCGACCAGTCGCATCTTGCTGGCCTTCGAGGTTCAAAGGCCGAAGCAATCGGACCGTACGACATCAAGTCGGAGGGCATCAGCTGGTCGGCACCCGTTCCGCTGATGTTGCATGCCATGGGTTTGGACGCCAACTCCAGCTCTCAGGAAATCGCCGCAGGCATGTCTAGGGTCGTGTCCTTCAACGGACCTATGCTCGTCATCAAGCCCAACTTCCCGACGGCAAGTCACGCCTCCGAGATGGCCAAGCTCATCGTCGATGGAGTCACGCTCATGTCGCTCGCCGACCAGAGCAACCAGACCAAGGTAGCCGCCATGAAGGACGCATACAATTGGTTCAGGGCACCAAAACAGACTCGAGACGATGAGTCCCGACCCGCTCGATGACCTAAAGGACAGCGGATGGCTCATGGCCGCACTCGGTGCCATGGGTGCTTTGCTCCGCCTGCTAATCAGCGATGAGGAGCACAGCTGGGTGGTGTGGGTCAGGCGTACGACGGCCGGTGCACTCATCGGCATCATCGCCTATTTTGCCGTACATGGCCTTGTGCCTCCCATTTACGAAGCCGTCATCTACAGCGTGTGCGGAACGTTCGCACCTGAGGTGGTCGAGCTTGTGCGTCGTCGCGTCCTTCGAATCAAATGAGATACCTAGCCATAGCCATCCTGCTGTGCGGTTGCACCTCGACTCCTGAGCCTGTGGTTCAAGTCAGGTATGTGGACAATCCCAAGAAGGACCAATACATCGACAGGCTTGAAGCCGAGGCGTCCGAAGCCGGTGCGGCCCTGAAAGCCGTAAAGGACTTCGTGCCCCAGCCTCAGGCCAAGCTCGTTGACCTGACCATCGTCAGGCTGGAAGGAATCAAGCCAGCCACGCAGAAGCAGGTCGATACCTTCAAGGCCACGCTCGGCTCCCCCAAGGAACTCAAGAAGGCCGAGGACAGGGCAGAGAGGGTGGACAGCGAGACCAACGAGCTATGGGGTCTCGTCGAGATGGTTCAGATTGAGAACGAAGCCCTCAAGCAGGAGAACGAGGCAGTACGCAAGGAGCAGGCATACGCCGAGCTACGCTCCACCTGCTTCACGCTGGGCTCTTGGTTCGCCATCGCTAGTGCCCTGTTGCTCATCGGCTCCAGCGTACTTGGGCTGAGCAAGCGTAACGGCATTATCCTTTCGTTGTTCTCCGGACTATGTTTCGCCGCTCCATTCGTAATCCGCGATGTCGTTGACTCGCTATGGTTCAAGTGGATGACCGGCGTGACCATCGGCTTCCTCATCGTGACCTTCATCAAGGAAGCGTACGGCCACCACAAGGAAGTCATTTGTCGCTTGCCCAAGCCTAAAGCCAAGCGAGCATAGAGTCTCACCCGGTGCAAACCGTGCGTGTGTCGTGGGGGTGGCTCAGCCTTAATGGATTGCTGGTCAATCCGCCCTTCCACAAACAGAAAGGGCCCCGAGTGGGGCCCTTGTTGTTGCTGTGCCTTGGTATCAGGACGAGGCGAGGATTCGCTTCAGGTACTCACGCTGGGCGGGAGTGAACTTCGGCTCCTTCGGCTCCTTGGCCTTAGCGACCTTGGTGCGAGGCTCTTCGCTCGACTTGTATCCGCAAAGGACGTTGATGTCCTTTACCTTGCTGGCGTCGCAGTACTTCCGGAAAGCGATTTCACGGATGACTGCACCACGGATGATTTCGGAGCGGCTGACGCCTTTGGAGACGCAGATGGCTTCGAGTTCAGCGAGCACATCCTTGGCTACGGAAGTGCTGATGACTTCGTTGCCAGCGATGTCCCCGATGAGGGCGGCGTTGATGTGGGTGACCTTGCGGTCGCCCACGTTGCGGTGATACCGCTGGCGGAGTGCCGGTGCGGCTTGGGTGTTTGTGCTGTTGAGCATGTGCGTGTGCGGGTGGAAAGTTAATGGCCCCACTAGGAATCGAACCTAGATTAAGCGTTTAGGAAACGCCTGTCCTATCCGTTGAACGATGAGGCCAAGTTGTTTAGAACGGTACGTCGTCCGAGGAGATGACCTCCTCCTGCTGAGCCTCGCGGCTGTCGCGAATCAGGTCGAGGGCTTCGCGGAGAGCGATGTCCTTGTCGCTAATCTTGCCGTTGTAAGGCTTAGGCTGATACTCCTTGATGTACCAATCGAGCGAGTTCTTGGCGAGGTCGCCGAGACGGGAGCCCTTGTTCTTGCCAAAAGGCAGGATGAAGTCGAGGGCCTTGGCCAAGTCCGTGTTGCTACCCGGAGCGACGATGGGAGCCTGAGCGACCGGAGCCTTGGGGGCAGGAGCGGCAGGAGCCTTCGGTGCTTCCTTGGGAAGCTGGATAAGCTTGGGAGCAGGGATGGTGCGGACCTCGCGGTCAGACTCTGCATCGTCATCAGCCGTTGCCAGATTTGCAACGGACGCGATGGCATAGCGTCGCAAATAAGAGATTAGCGAGCCCACGTCCTGACCCTTTACGCCGTCGGCGACGGGCATAAGGATGGTGCGGGAGAAGTAGCCGCCGGACGAATGGACGACCATGGTCTCGACGCCGATTTCACCGCGGTTGACGCTGTTCGACACAGGGAACTGCACGATGGCGAGTCCGTACTGGGCGAAGATTGCCTTGGTGGCCGCAATGTGAGCCCCGAGGGTGGCGTAGGAGTTCTTGTGGAACGGATTCTCGGCGTCGGCTACGACGTCGCGGGTGCGTGATACCGCGGTCACATAAGCGGCCGCGAATTCTGGTGTGATGTTAGTACTCATTTTTGGGTGGAGATGGTGAAGGTGTTGCTGTCGTTGGTGACGAAGTTGATGAGGATGAGACGCATGAAGTCGGCACGGGAGATTCCGATTTTTTCGGCCGTGTCCTTCAGCTTGGTCGCATGGGGCTCAGGAACCTTGACCCAGAGAAGCTTCGAGGAGTTATCGTTGGTGGTTTTGTTTGGTTTCATGGAAGAGACTGTTGAGGAGATTGGTGATTTCAGCGGCACGAACGTGCGGGTCACGCAGGTCGATGCGAATCGGGTTGTTGACGGACTGCCAATGGCGTCCGTACTCACGAAGCTTGAGGCTGAGGCTACCCCACGTCTTGTACCCGGATTCGTAGAACTGCTTGCACAGGTCGTACAGGTGCGGGTCGTTGGAGATGTAGTTGGCTACCTCCCACGTTTCGTGGTTGGCGTAGCCGTTGTAGGACTGTGCGGTTTTGTCGGTCATGTTAGTCGCGGTAGGTCTCGGCGATGAACTGCTCAAAGGCGTTGCGGAGCTTGTCCACGCAGACGTCGGAATCCTTCTTCAGGTACACCGGCTTCTTTCGGTATTCGGCTCGCTTGGCTTTGACGTAGTCCTTGAGTTCTCCCACAAGCTCGCAGAGGTGCTTGTTGAGGTTGTTTTTCTTTTCTTCGATGGCATTCATGGTCGTGTGTGTGTGTGGAAATTGGTGGGGGCTTTGCACCCCCTCGGGCTTACTTGGCTTTCGCTTCGAGTGCCTGCACCTTCGCCGTCAGTTCTTCGATACGCTCGATGAGAGCGTTGTGAAGGTGGATGACAGCAGAGGCCTTGCTAAGGTCGAGTTCGGAGAACTTGATGCCCAGACCTTTGATGGTCGGGTTCTCGATGTTCTGCTTCTCAGCCTTGATGACTTCGATTTCCTTTTGGAGGTCGGCGAGTCGGGCATTGATGTGGTCAATGTTAATCATGGTCGTGCTTGTTGGTTGTCGTTGGTTTTACCCTGCTTTCACAGGGTCGAGGTGATGAATGGAATAGCTTTTGTAGTCCGATACAAGTTTTATTTCGTCTTTTTTTCGTCCGGCTGAGGCTTCCACTTGTTCTTGGAGTACAGCGACTTCCACATTTCAAGGACCTCTTTGCCGTGGTTGGACACGATTTTTTGTTCGTAAGGCGTAAGCAATTTGAGGCCGGGCTTGAGCCGTTCAGGGCGACGCTTCTGGCTCATTTGATTTTGATGGTGCGGTCATGGTAGTGCCAGCCTTCGCCTTTGATGTAAGCTCGGACTGTCGCCGTGGCCACGCCCTCGTTCATGCGAACAACAACGGTCACGTCGCCTTCCTCCATGTCAAATGTAGGTGAAGAATCACTACGCATGTTCTCGATGGCGTTGACGATGATGTTGTCGGCCCATGCTTCAAAGCCTAGGCGGTTGATGTTGTCTTTCATCGTACGGCTACCCGTTCAAACAGGTCGTTGTCCTTGAGGCGAGCGACGAACGCCGCCCCCGTCTCCTTGTCGTGGAATCGTTCGAGCAACGTCTCTCCGGTCAGGTTCGTCGTGATAACCGTAGGACGCTTGTGCATCGTACGCTGGTCAACGAGTGCGAACAGGCATGAGGCCATGCGGTCGGTCATCTTCTCCTTGCCGAGGTCGTCGAGGTACAGCATCGGGACGTTGGTCATCTGTAGCATGGTCTTATCCCAAGAGCTGTTGCCCCAAGACGAAGCGATGCGGGCCTCCAACTCAAACATGGTCAAGAACAGGTACTTGTACTTGAAGTTGTCCTCGTTCCAAAGCCGGTTGGCGATGTACCAAGCCGTACGCGTCTTGCCCTTGCGAGTGGTGCCATGGATGAGCAGTCCCTTTCCGCAGGGCAGGTAGTGCTCGGCCACCATCTGCAGTTCGCCCAGCCGACTCGGGTCGGTGTCGGCAAAGAGCTCAGGCATGGGCGTTTCGGGCTTGGGCTTCTTAGGCATGCCGTGGGACAGCACCATCTTGTCCCAAGCCACCATGCAGGGCTTGCATAGCGTCTCGTAGATGGGGACGTTCTCCGAGTACTCACGGACGTGAGCCGGGTTGTTGCAGTTGAAGTTGCGGCACAGCGGTGCCTCAGAAGCCTTTGGCGTGGTCATTGTCGGTCTTTGGCTGAGTGTTGGAGGGAAAGCCCTTCTTGGGCTCGAAGATGCCCTGCCAGCCCTGCAGGAGGCTCTGCTCGACGGCCTGAGCGGCCTTGGCGGCCCCCCAAGTGGCGAAGCAGGCATTCCAGCGTTCAACGTAGTCGTTGTTGGTAGGCCAGCGGCGGGAGCGTCGGAAGGCAAGGAAGCGGTCCCAGATGGCCGCTAGGGCAGGATTGGACCGGATGAAGGAGTCATTGACCAAGACAGGTTCATCTGACCCCTCCGCCTGTTCTATCACCTTGTTTCCATCCTTATTACTATCTGGGTGAAGAATTTTTCGCCCCTTAGGTGAAGAAACTTTCACCCCCCCGGTGAAAGGCTTTTCACCCCGGTCGAGCGTGTGGCTGATGATGTCCCAGAGGACGCCATCGTCGTCCTTGCGGACGTAGCCACAGTCAATCAGGCGACAGATGCTGTACTGCGTGTTGCGTACGGACTGACCCATGTACTCGGACAGGCTCTCGCGGGTGGCGAAGCACCCACGCTCGTTGCACAGGATGTGAATCACCCCGAACAGGAACTTGTCGGACTGGGTCAGGCGGGCATCGAGGAACACCCGAGAGGGAATCCAGATGCCCTTGAATTCGAAATCCTTAGCCATTGAGGTAGTCGATTCCGTGGAACTGTGCCGTGTCCGGGCGTCCGTTAGCTTCCCACCAGAGCATCTTGTGGATGGCCGACAGGTATCGCTTGCGTCCAGCGATGAGCATCTCGTCGCTCACCTTGAACACGCGGGCGTCATGGGGCTCCTCCTTGCTCACGGGGATGTAGTAGAAGTCGTTGGGCACCGGCTTGTATGCGGTCATGAGGTCCGAGTAGAACGCCGACTGGATTGCCCAGCCGTTGTTGTACGAGGCTCCGACCACGGACGTGATGTCGGCGATGCTCTTGAGGTCTTTGGTCACGAGCTTCTCATCCGACAGGCTGAGCCAGTCAAACTTAGCCTTGAGGCGTAACGGTGCACCCTTGAACTCGCCTTCGGTCACCACGGCGTCAGCCACGATGCATTGCTCGACGACGTACTTGGCACCGACTGCGGTGCTCTGGAACAACGTGCCAAGAGCCTTGGCCATGGCGTGAATCTTGTGGAAGTCTTCCTCCTTAAGCACGGTCTTGTCACCGCTATCAGCGACGAATGCCTCCCACGTGGCCTTACCGGCCGACGTGCGGCGGTCGCATTGAGGTGCGACAGCGTAGTGCCCGTAGAAGGTGCTCTGCTCCAGCACGTAGTGGTGCAAGGCGGAGCCGAAGATGAGGGCAGGGCCAATCTCCGGGTTCTTCAAGCGGTACTCGGCGTACGAGGGCGAGACGTTGTAGCAGTCCTTGATGTAGGACTGGTTCAACGCGGCCAGCGGACGGTACTCGGACTCGCTGAGGTTAAGGAGCTTGGCGTTCTCAATCTTCAGATTGATGACGTTGTCCCCGTGGATGTCGTAGTGCTTCATGCTTTGTGTTGGGTGGAAAGGTTGGCCCGCTTGGCCGCTTCGACGCTGTGGTTGCGTAGGTCGAGTGCGGTCAGGGCGAGCGTCTCAGCGTAAGGGTCTTTCAAGGACGCGTACTCCTGATGCAGGCAGGACGCAATCCGTGCGAGTTGCCAAAGCTTGAGGGCCTCAGGACTCTTTGGCTGGGCCTTCTTTGCTTTTGGGATGCTCATTGATGAACTTGGCTACGTTCTCGATGCCCTTCTCGATGTCGGCCTTGATTTGCAAGGCTCGCTTATGCCGGGCTTCGAGGTCGATGAGTAGGTTCTTGGCGTCGGTATCCGACTCGTTGAGGACGAGCAGGAGTTGCTTGGCCTTGACCAGCGAGGGTGCTTCACCCTCGCCGCGGATTGCCCAGTCGAGCAATGGATTCTTGTACAGGTGCATGGTCGTTATTTGAGGTTGAGGGTTTTTTCGAGGTCAGCCAAGGCCTTGTCGATGATGTCGGTCGCCCAGACGTGCCGAGAGAATCGGACTCCGCGGGATGCGAACTCTTTCTGTACGGCTTCGAATCGAGACCGCAGTTGGTAAGCCCGCTCGGTCACCTCGTCGCTGGCGGAACCTCCGCCTTGGACTTGGACGACAGAGATGTAAGGCTTATTGACCTTGGTCACCTTGTTGTTCGGTTTGACCCCGGCGATTTTGCTGAGGTTGATGTATGGCTTGTCTTGCTTCATGTGCGTGTGTGTGTGGAAGTTAGCTTTGCTTGGTGAACTTGAGCTTGTCAATCAGTTCGAGAATCTGGGACGCGACGTCGATGTTCTCTTCGCTGTTGAGTACGCAGTTGCTGAGGTAGATGCGGTCTTCACGAGCCTCGACGTAGGTGCGTCGGTAGTGCTCAGGCTTGGCATCCGGGTTCAGTTGGCTGTGGATTTTGTCGTTGAGCTTCTCGCACACGGCTTCGAACGATTCGAGCTTGGCGAGGTAGTCAGCGTGAGGCTTGGCGAGTTCTTCGGCCTTATTGTATCCGGCCTCGACGTCCTTGAGCGTCTCGAAGAACAGTTGGACGTAGTGCTTGAAGAGGCGATACGGCTTATCCGTCTTGAGTTGCTTGTACTTGCCTTCCTGAAGGTAACTGTAGGCCTTGTGCACAGGGTGCAGGTCCGGCTCTTCGGCCAGAGCCTTGGGCGTGAACACGTCGAATCCGTAATCAGGGCCGACGACAAGCTTGCACTTCTCGTTCCAGCGAGAGCCATGGCTGGCCTCAATCTGGAAGATACTGCAGGTGTGCGTGGGATAGCGGGACAGTTCGCCTTCCTTCTTGAGAGCCTTGAGGGCCGGGATTTCCAGCCACTTCTCAATCTGTTCGTTGCGACGGCGGATGTGGCTTTCGAGGTAGGCTTCGTCCACCTTTATGGTGGCCGCGAAGTCCTCGCCCCAACTGCCGTCCTCGTTCTTGCGGAAGGCGAGGTAGTAGCCCTTGTGCAGGTCGAAGCCTGCGACCTCGTTCCAGATGGCCTTGAGGTCACGCTCGATGCCGTCGTACAGGCCCTTGCGGGTGTCGTTGCTGTAAGTGTTGCCCTTGTTGAAGGACGCGATTTCCACGTTACAGTTGATGTTATTGATGGTCTTGATTGTCGTATTTCTCCGTGTGTGTGTTTGTGTGTGTGGTGGGAAAGTGTGGCCCCGAAGGGCCTGCTGTCGTTATCGGGCGATGAGGACGATGATTCCGATGAAGGAAGCGAGGTCCAGAGCCGCCGCGATGGCGATTAGCGTATTGATGCTGATGTGCATGTTCGTGTGTTTGGGTTTTGGTTGTGCCCTTGCGGGCGGGAAAGTGGTGAGGCCCCTTCTTCGGGTTGGGCTTACGCACCCCCATGACGTGGGGTGACCTCATAGGCAGATTTAGGATTTGTCCGGGCGTTACGGGATGCCATCACACCTTTCGGTGCTCTTACCATGTCTGCAAAGTGATGCCCCGCTAGGGGCGTTTAGGCACCTCGTGATTGAGGATGATAGCCAAGGCCACGTGTTAGGACGCCAAGATGATGGAGATAACGGGAATCGAACCCGTGCGTGTGTCGTTAGGAATCGGTCACGCCTTCCAAGTATCCCCAAATGGGTGCAGGGGTAGGATTTGAACCTACGACCTTCAGCGTATGAAGCTGGCGAGCTAACCGGACTGCTCTACCCTGCATTAATTGGAGTGGGCCCGAGGACTTGAACCTCAGTAGGCAGGTTAAGTGAGCCCCGCCGCTCGATGTACCCACATAAACTGGTAGCAAGCCGTGGAGTTGAACCACGAAGGCTGGGCTTATGAAACCCGCCTGATGAACCGCATCGCCTGCTGAAGAACATGTCAACCTCATCGGCTGACTCAAACGAACATGTGTTCTCTTTGTCCTAGGTCAAGCATGTGTAGTCGAGAATTTGTATGATTTACGTAAGTCGTTGATAACCAACGAAATCAAATTCACTCCGGCCACGCATTTTCCCACTTTTCAGCCACCTGCCAGTCGTCCGAACGGTGCGAACGCACGAACATCGGTGCATGCTCACCCATGTAGGCCGCACCGCGTATCGTATTGTAGGATACATACTCGTCAGCCATCTCGAAGTGCTCAGGCGTGGCGGATACCACGAGCTTGTCCAACGTCTTGTATTTGAATTCATCATACGCGTACTGCAACGCATACAGATGTTCAATCATGTTGAGGTCGTACACGGCACGACGTGCACCGCTGGCCTCCTCGGCCACACCGATGCATGCGTAGTCCAACCAATCGCGTGGTTCTAGCATAACCATCTTGCCTACGGCCTGAGGGTCATACATGTTCGTCTTATTGATGAAGGCCTCAACTCCACTTACGCCTAGCTTGGCTCGTATCGGGTTAGTGGCCTTCGTTGCTTTATTCCCTTTTCGTTTGTGCGTTGCCATAGACCATACCCTCGACCGGAAACCGAGTCAGAGCAAGCCAATGCACATTGACGTCTATGCTGATGAGCGAGCCCTAGCTCATGCCATTGCACTCATCGAGTCTGACAACGTGCCCACGGCCGTAGGAGACAAGACTCACCCGGATGGACCGGCCATAGGTGCATTCCAGATACATCAGAGTGCGTGGAATGACATCAGCGACATGCGAGCCAAGCTACGCCTGCCTGTGCACCCTTATCACGACGCATTCAAGCCACTAGTCGCGCGAGAGTATGCAATCACGTTCCTACGTGCTGTAGTGGCTAGTTTTCGGAAGCACCACGGAGCACCGCCAAGCCCACAGTTGTTGTATGCCATGTACTCACTAGGCCCGAGCACCATCGCTAAGGTGCCCAACATGCAAGGCCTGCGTAAGACATTCGATACCCACAGCTCATCACTCATGACCTATGACAAGGCCATCACCAAGCCCCTGACGTCCATCGGCTATTCCCGGGCAATGGCCTCACGCAAGATGGCCACAGGCGAACGTTATCAGAACCTCATCCACGCACACCATGATTCCCTCCGACAACTCGGCATCCCGCTCCTCTGGCTCGACTAGAGCCAAGTTCGACATCGACCTGCAGTATGGTCAAGCAGGTGAGAACTGGCTCACATGGCTGGGCACAGACCAAGCCAAGGTCGAGGTGAAGACCGAACGCGACACATGGGCTACCACAGGCAATGCCGTGTTCGAGTATGAGTGCAGAGGCAAGGCCTCAGGCATAGCCATCACAGAGGCCGATTACTGGGTGCACATCTTCAAGCTTGGTGATGTCCCAGCCATGTGCTTCGTATTGCCTGTGCAAGACCTCAAGGAGGCCCTACGTCAGGCCATACGCACACCGGCCATTTTCGGGGCTCGGCTCGTATCAGGCGGCGACGATAGTGCCGCCAAGGTCATCCTGATGCCCATCCCATCCCTCTGGCTGATTGCCTGTCGCACCTTACCATTTGCCACCCAAGGCCGGATGATGAAGTGAACATGACATCACCCTGACCATGACCTAATCGGGCTCTGTAGCCAATCCTAGGGCCTGAACTGACATGACCCTAGATAACCCGACGCGAGACCCATGGTAACCCTGTAATAGAGACCCCCCATGTCAAGCCCCCCGACGTCATCTAGCCGGTTTGATACGCTAATCGTGCGTGATTAGGTCATGTATCACGTCCGACTAGACATAATTCATGTTGTGCGAAGTTCAATCCTCACCCAATTCCTCATCATTCGAAGGGGGCGGGGGGGGTCGAACGTCTGGGAATGGTGATTCGCGTGACGGATTGTCATCCGTTATCGTTTTGTCCAAAAAAGACTTAGGGTCTTGGGCCCACGACAGGTACTTGGCCGTGCTTTCCGGCTTCTTCTGGGCCAGTTCGACCTCGATGGCCTCGTCAGAGTCGAGCTTTACCCCCTGACCCTTGGACTTGAGCATGGCAGAGAGGGCTTCGTGGCTGATGCTAAAACGATGCTCAACGACCGCCTGTGGCTGGTCTTGGAGGGTCTGAATCTTGTCGATGGCGATACCCATGGCGATGGGGACTTGGCTGACGTGGAGGTTGTCCAGCTCATCGACCAGTTTTTGGGAGGCCCGCTGGACGAAGGCTTTTAGGTTGCGGACGGTGGTTGCTTTGAACTCGTCCTGAAGCCCGGTGGACTCGGGCATGGACTTCTTGATGGCGGTCACGTTGTTGGGGGACATCTTGACCTGCTTGGCGACCTCAAGGACGGGCATGCCAGCCCTGAGCAGTTCCTCGACCTTGTCGCGACGTTCTTTGCCGACTCGCTTGGCCGAGTGGTTGGAGGATGGGTTGGTGTCAAGTCTCTCGTTGTCCATTGTTGACAAGCTGGGGATAGTGCGGACAACTGTCAACCTATGGCTGAGGATGTCCCCAACTATTTTGAGCGTAAGTTCATCGTGGACATCGTCCCCATCAAGACGACACATCAGTCCGACCTTCGAATCCTGAAGACCAAGGACAACCGGATGTTCGTGGGCAAGACCACGAAGTCCGCCATCAAGGCGTGGATGAAGGAATTTGAACTGAAGGCTAAGAAGCATGCTCCTGACAATCCCTACACGGGACCGCTGGAGTTGACGCTGTATTTCGGCTTTCCGAACACCTTGAGCGACAAGGGCAAGACCGTCCACATGGCGACTCGTCCTGACTTCGACAATCTGGCCAAGGCCGTGTGCGATTCGCTCACGAACTGCGGATTCTGGTATGACGACTGTCAGGTCGTTTTTGGCAAGGTCATGAAGTTTCGCACCGAGAAGCCATTTTTAGGCGTTTGGGTGAAGCGGGCCGAATACATCGACTCCACGCTAATGGGAGCCGTCATCGAGCAACTGAGCAAATGAGCGAAGTGACGCAATGGAAGGAATCCGACGTCGTGGAGCGTTTTGGCGTCCCGAAGGACGAACTGACGAATTTTAGGAAATCGCTTAATGAGGGCGAACATTGGGAACGCTTCCCTCAGGGAAAGAGGCCGCTCAGGACGTGCCCCATTGTTTTCACGCAATCCGGCTGGGAAGCCGTCGTCCAGCGTTTCGGCCTGATTGAGGTCCACGCCAAGACGGAGGCTGGCAAGCCTGCCGAAGTCACCGTCATGAAACCTGCCGAGAAGGACCCGGAGGTCATGGTGAAGGCTGACGTGCTCAGATGCGATTACCCCAACACAAGGGTAATGTTGGTCAAGTTAGAGAACGGAAAGTCGGTCTTCTGCAACGTTTTCGACTCAAGGCCGTTCAAACCGCGTATGCCCATCGTAGTTAAGCATCGCGGCGGCAGGTACTTTTGCGAGCATCGCCCCACGTCCATCCTACGACTGAACACTCTCATCAAACGTAATTCTCCACAATGAAGAAGAACACCAAGAAGAAAGGCGGCAAGCGTTGCTAACGCCGGTCGCGAAACAAAAAGCCTACAACTAACATGCCTATTAATCCTTTCAAAGCAGGTCGTGCCGTCGGCAAAGGCGTCAGGTACCTGACCCAGCTCGGCAGTAAAATCGGCAAAGGCCTCGGTAGCTCCGTCGATAAGCTCGGTGCTGGCACCCGCAACACGCAAGCCGCCGCCATCAAGGGTGTTCGTGGCGTTCGCGATGCCGCCGCTAACGCTGGTGCCGCCGCTCGTCGTGGCGTTCGCGACGCGAGGGCCGGTTACGAGACCGGACGTCATGGCGGTCTTCACCTGAGCGACGTTGCGGAAACTCCCGCACAGAAGTACCACCACGGCAAGATGGCCGAAGCTGGCAGGGCCAACTTCATTCAGGCCAATGCTCCCAACAGGGACAAGTACATCAAGGCCAACAAGTCTCCCATGAAGGGAGTCTCTCCCGCGGACTACGACAGCTGGGCAAAGAAAAACCCCGGCATCAAGGCCGCGGCCGACAAGATGCGTGGCAACAAGGACATCTACGGCAGGCCTACTGGTGGTTCCAGTTCCTACAATGACCCTAATCGGGACGCAGTTTTCCGTAAGAAGATGGAAAAGTACCTTCCCGGTGGCGGTGCCGTCTGGGATGACCCTTCTATTAATCCTAAGTTCAAGAATAGGATGACCAAGTACAAGCCAAAGACTGGCGGTGGCGGCATCATCAACAAGCCTCCTCGTCGTCCTACCTCTGGTGCTGGCGACTACATGAGCGACTTTGGCGGCAAAAACTACAGTAAGTTTGTTAAGGGCCCCGATTTCATGACCAAGCCCACGATTGTTCCCAAGCCCTCCAAGTCCGGCATGTCCAAGAACCGTCGTGCTGGCATCATCGCCGGTGCCTCCATCGCCGCTGGCTACGGCATCCACAAGGGCAATGATGCCCTTCAGAATCACTATCGCCAGCAGAAGAACGCCGCTCGCGGCGGAATGTAATGAAAATTCCTTCAAAATTCCTCAAGGCTGCTGCCAAGCTCTTCACCAAAGAGGGCAAATCCGTTCTTTCGAAAAGGGGCAGGCCTTCTAAGCTCGGAATCGGCTCATACAGGGCAGATGCGGCGTCATACATGAACCAGTACAGGGCTCAGAAGGCAGATGCTTCTAGTCTGAAAAAGGGAGCTGATTATGTTAAGGCGTGGAAGGCACGAACCGGCGGCGAAAGCATGAGCCTTTCCGATTTGGAAGGTGCCCGTAAAATCAACTCTGGCTACGGACTCATGTCTCGAAACAAGAGGGTGAAGCTCGCCAAGGACAAGTATGGCAACACCAGCAGTCTCGACGTGAACAAAGACAGGATTCCCTCGTGGCGTATGGGCGAAAAATACGGCCCCGGCGAATCTTCCAAATTCAACCCGTTCAAATGATTACCTTCATCATCATCGCTTCGGTCGTCTCCTTCCTCGGAGGCGTCTACGTCGGAGTCCGCTACTCCGACAAGCTCCTCGACATCTGGGAAAGCATCGTGGGCTAAATGGCCGAGGACAAGGACGTCATCTACCCGGGCAAGGACAACCCTCTGCTCGACCCGACGGCGATTCTGAGTCTGGAACGCAAGATGGGGACGCGTGGAAACGCGGCCCTTGAGTCTTCGTTCGAACGCAACAGCGAAGGACTGCTCGTCCGGTGGGATGAGCTGGCGGAGAGTGAGAAGAAAATCAGGGAACGTAAGTCCTCCCTGACAAGTCCTGCCGTCCCTAGTCCTACTTCCGCTCCTGAGCCTAAACAGACTGAGCGTATCCCACCACAGAGAGACCTCTCTGGGGGTGGTGCGAAGTCTGGTATCAAGCCCTACAAAAAATCCGTTTCGGCCTTCGGCCGAATTGATTCGCCTCTTGCAAGGGCCGCGGTGGGCGGGATGAAGAACATGATTCCGACCATGGGTTTGAGCGTTGCGGGAATCTCGCTCGGGCCGTTTAGGTTCGCACCTATCACCTACCAAGGTGCGTTTCCGGTACTGAACCTCAGGCAATGGGACAAGGCCATGACGGCCTCGTACATCAACCTTGAGGACGAACAAGGTAATGCATGAGCTTGGATACCGTCACCGTTGCGGGGATGCGTCTGACCAAGCATCCCATCATCCACCTCCCTACTGAGGAGGAAATCGTAGGCTTGGCCCAAAGAATCGGGGCCCAAAAAACGGCCGACATCCTGCAACGACGCGAGGAGAAGATTCAGGCCGAAATCACCGACCCTTACAGGCACGGCTACGAGCCAGAGAGCTGGGCGGACGCGGATGCCCTGCTGATGAACGGCAACGAACTGCTCATCATGGGCGGCAACCGAGCCGGAAAGACCGAGTACGCCGCCAAGCGGGTGATGCAACTGCTGTGCACTAGGCCTAATTCCAGAATCTGGTGCCTGCACACCACCTCGCAGACTTCCATCCAGATGCAACAGGCCGTCATCTGGAAGTACATGCCGCCCGAGTTCAAGAACGCCAAAAAGACCAAGGTCACCAACATCCAGTACTCGCAGAAGAACGGCTTCACCGACGCTACGTTCGTCCTTCCGAACCGCTCGCAATGCTTCTTCATGAACTACGGTCAGGAGAAGAAGGTCATCGAAGGTGGCGAACCTGACCTGATTTGGTGCGATGAGCTCGTGCCTCAGGACTGGATTGAGACGCTACGTTACCGACTGGTCACCCGTTCAGGTAAGATGATTCTGACGTTCACGCCCATCACGGGCTTCACGCCTGTCGTCAAGGACTACGTCGCCGGGTGCCGCATCAAAAAGACCCGCTTCGCCGACCTACTTCCAGAGACTCAGAATGTGCCCGGGATTCCGAAGGGCCACATGCCATACATAGCGGAGTGCTCCAAGGGTAGTGCTAATGTAATCTGGTTCCATTCCATCCTCAATAGGTACTCTCCGTTCGAACAAATCAAGCTAGCATTGAGGGGACGCGGACCTTATGAAATCAAAATCCGAGCATACGGCTGGGCTGAATCTCTCGCAGGCTCGCAATTCCCGAGATTCGGAGAAGCGAACATCATCCCAGCGGACCAAATCCCCGAAGAGGGTACCAATTACATGGCTGTGGACCCTGCAGGGTCTCGAAATTGGTTCATGGTGTGGCTACGCATAGACGAGCACGGCAACAAGTTCGTGTATCGAGAATGGCCTGACATCAGCATGGGCGAGTGGGCGTTGCCGTCCGAAAAGCCCGACGGACGTCCGGGTCCCGCACAGAAGCAAGGTGCAGGCATGGGCCTCACCGAAATCAAGGAGCACATCCTGACGCTTGAGAACGGCGAGGAAATCGCCGAACGGTACATCGACCCTAGGGCGGCAGGCTCTCCCGTCATCAACAAGGAGGGCGGCACCACGCTCCTACAGCTTCTGGACGAAGAGCCTTGTGCCATGTATTTCACGCCAGCCGCCGGACTTAGGCTGGAAGAAGGCATCTCCATCATCAACGACTGGTTTGCTTACGACCAGAATCAGGAGATTTCCGCAATCAACCAACCCAAGCTGTTCATCTCGGAAGAGTGCCACAACCTCATGTGGTGCCTGCGTGAATGGACAGGTCTTGATAACGAGAAGGGTGCGTCCAAGGACCCGATTGACGCCCTGCGTTACATCGCCGTAATGCAACCCGACTACGGCGGCTCCGATACCTACAAGGCAATCGGAGGAGGCTCTTACTGACATGAACAACAAAATCCCCCCTCTGCTCCGTCTCGCGGAAGCCGCCGAGCATTATGGTCTGTCCAAGACCACCCTTATCCGCCTCCGGAGGCAAAAAGCCCTCCGTGTGTTCACCACCGTCGGCAAACAGCACATGTTCTACCGAGACGACATCGAGAATTTCCTCAAAGTAAACTCTACCCCTCCCAAGAATGAGCAACAGGCTTAAAGACAACAAGTACCTGCGTGACCCTCTCGTCTACCACGAGAGGAAGCCGGACATCAAAGTGCTCCTTGAGGAGTACGAACGCTCGGCGTACCACGGCACGATGGTCTCCAAGATGTCGTGGGCCGATGATGTCCGCTACGCTAGGTGGCCCGGACAGACTGACGACGGCAAGAAGCACAGCTGGGCCCGACCTGAGGGCGACCCTGCGTTCCCGTTCGAAGGTGCTTCCGACGTCCGCGTACGCCTTGTCGATAGGCTGATTCGCGACCAGAAGGCCATGCTCATGACCGCTTACAATTCCTCGACCCTAAAGGTCGGCGGAACCGAGGTCGGCGACACCATGGCGGCTTCTAGTGCGACCAACTTGATGCGTTGGCTAATCGAGACCAAGCTTCGTGCTGAGGTCCAGCGTGAGGCCGAACTCACCGCCGACTACATGCTCACTTACGGCTGGTCGGTAGCCCAGATTACTTGGGACCGACAGCTCGGCATCCGCAAGCAGTCCCTCACCATGGAGGAGCTTTATGCCGTCCAAGAAGAGGAACGTGCCATGGGTAGCGACGGAGAGACCACCAAGCTCATCGCCGCCATCATGAACCCGGCCAAGGAAGACTTCGCCGTCGAGCTCATCAAGACCAAGTTCCCGATGATGAAGTCCAAGGAGCTTAAGAAGTTTGTGAAGAACATGCGTGAGCAGGGTCAGGGCGAGCTTGAGGAAATCTACGTCCAGAAGAACCTTCCGAAGGTGACGGCACTCAAGCCGTTCGACGAGGTATGCTTCCCTCCCGAGACCGCAGACCTCCAGCAGGCCCGCGTAATCTTCCGAAGGCAGTACATGACCGAGGTCGAGCTCCGCTCCATGACGCAAAACGCCGGTTGGAATCCGGAATTCGTCGAGGCCGCGGCCAAGACCATGGGCAATCACTTCTACTTCAACGACCCTAATCTGGTTCCGACCACCACGATGCTCAATTCGAACATCCAGCGTGGCGACAACCTGATTGAAATCGTCTGGGCGTACTACCGACAGCTCGACGAGTCGGACGTTCCCGCCATCTACTACACGGTCTTCTCCCCGCACGTAGGCTCTGAGCTGTATGCCATTCAGGAACTGCTCAACTACGCCCATGGCGAGTACCCGTTCGTGGCCATCAGGTTCGAAATGACCCGTCGTCAGGTGACCGAGAGCCGCGGTATTCCTGAAATCTCCAAGACCGAGCAGGATGAAGTGAAGGCCATGCATGATTCCTTCAGGGACCGCGTAGCCCTCGAAATCATGCCAGCCGTCAAGGTCGTAAAACGCGTCGGTGCACTCAATCGAATCGCACCCGGTCAGGTTCTTCCTGTCTCCACCAAGGACGATTACACCTTCATGGAGCCTCCTCAGGGCAAGGCTGAGCTTGCCATCAGCGTCATCCAGCAGATTGAGACCAACCTCGGCAACTTCTACGGCTTCATCGTCGGAGAAACCATCGACCCGAACAAGGTCAGGATGCTCCAACAGCTTCAGGTCAACAACTGGCTTGGCTTCTGGACTCAGGCTTACAAGCAACTGTTCTCCCTGTGCCTTCAGTTCATGCCCGAGGAAGAGGTCACCCGCATCACGGGTGCCCCGCTCAAGCAGAACATGTCGGACATCCACAGCCAGTACGACTTCAACGTACGCTTCGACGTACGCGACACCGACCCGGAGTTCGTCATGGAGAAGCTTCGTGCCATCGTCGAAACCGTCGTTCCTCTGGACAGCGGAGGCGTCATCGACCGCAACAAGCTGGTCAAGCTCGTCATCGAGGCCATCTCGCCGGACGCCGCACGAGAGCTCGTCATCGACCAGACCACCGCGTCGCAGAAGCTCTACAAGGACGTCATGAACGATGTCGCCCTCATGATGCTCGGCAACGAGGCCCTGTACGTCGAAAACGACCCGTCTGCCGCGTCTAAGATGTCGTATCTTCAGGAAATCCTCCAGAAGAACCCGAAGGCCGCGTCGGCCGCACAGTCTGACCGCATCTTCCAGATTCTGCTGGAGAACTACCAGAAGAACCTGCAGATGTCCGTTGACCAGCAGAAGAACAAGGAAATCGGACGTATCGGCGTCACTCCTGCTTCTGAGCAGATTCAGGGCGAAATGGCGGAAGCTCAGGCCGAACAGGCCCAGCAGGAGCCCATGCAGGCCCCCCAGCAGGGCGGCGTACCCAGCCCGCTTCAGGGCATGGGCATGATTTAACCCATGCACGACAACATCGACCCTAACACGAAGGCATTCGGCTTCGTAAACAAGGACGCAGACGACCTGTACAAGGCCGTCCTCGTCATCACGGACGAGAACTTCCAGAACGACTTGGTCAACCTGATGCTTCCCCAGACGACCGGGGAAGCTAGGGCCCATGCGGCTGGACGTGTCTCCGCCTTCAACGACATCCTGAGGCTGTTTCAGGCCAATCGGGACTACATGCTAAAGGTCACGATGAGGGAAAAGCAATCCAACCCGAACCAAAGCGTGTCCCAGCCTTGATGAGCCTTGTGCTTAGCAAAATACGGACAACCTTTCACCTACTTCTGCGTGCCAAGTAACGCTGACTATGGACCCAAACAATACGGATAACACCGAATCCCTCGGACTTGAGCCCGAGGCTAATCAACTCATGGCCCAACAGAGCGAGCGTACCGACCTCGCCGATGATGAAAGGCTCTCCCAATTCTTTGGGCGGGCTCTTGCTGACGGTCAGCAGGAATCGGAACCTCAGACCGATGAAACTGAGGAAGCGGCTGATGAGGACGTTTCAGATGCGTCCGAAATCGAAGCCGAGAACACCGAAGCAGAAGACTCGACAGAGCAGGAAGATGAGCGTCCCCAGCCCAAGGGCGTGGATAAACGCATCTCCAAGCTTACTGCCCTGCGAAAGGAAGCTGAGGAACGTGCACAGAAACTGGAAGAGGAACTTGAGCAACTCAAGCGTTCAAAGGCCGCTCCTACGGCGAACTCCAACAATCCATTCAGCGGGTTCGACGACGAGGAGAAAATTCAGGCCGAGTACGAGAGGCAAAAGGAAATCCGACTGTTCTGCGAACGGTACCCGGATGGTTACTACGAGGATGGTCAGGAACCGGTTGACAAGGAATCGATTGCGAAGGCGAAAGTTAACGCGATTCGAGCCATGGAAGACTACCTGCCCAAGCAGCTCGATTACGTAGAAAAGAGCAAGGCCTTCAAAGCCGCCGCTCGCAAGGAGTTCCCTTGGCTCAAGGACAAGACCGACCCTAGGACCATCATGGCCAATAGGTTCGTGGACTCCGTCCCTGAAATCAGGAAGTACCCCGACTACGAAATCTACGCCGCCCACCTCGCTTCAGGCATGGCTTCGTACCAGAGCCAGAAGCAAGCCGCCAAACAAGGTATCAATGTGCGTGTCCCTGTCCAGCCTACCACGTCCTACGCCCCGCCGTCGTCGGCCAAAAAGCCCGATGCCGTGAAGGCGAAGCTCGCGGAAAGCCGTTACAGGCAATCCTCCTCCCTCGACGACCTCAGCGACGTGTTCCGAAACAAGTTCATCTGAGAACCCCCAAATCATCATCACCATGGCCTCTCTATTCGAGTCCCAGTTCCAGAATCAGCGTCCGCTTCAGGGTGCCCGCGTCGGTATCCGTGAAGAGCTCTCTGACCTCATCACCAACGTCGATGCCAAGGAGACCCCCATCTCCTCGATGGCCCGTCGCGGTTCCAAGCCCGGCAACACCACGTTCCGCTGGCAGGTTGACCGCAACCCGGACCCCTCCGTCGAGCTCGGCATCCTTGACGGCAAGGACGTTGACCCGACCAACCCGAGCACCAACTCGGATTTCAAGCAGTACACGCTCGGCTACAGGACGGAAGTTGAAAACAACATCCACCTGTTCCGCCGTGCCGTCCACGTGTCCAACCTGACTCAGGACATCCTCAACCTCGCCGGTGTGAAGGATGAACTGTCCCGTCAGCTGGCGAAGGCCACCATCGACCTCAAGCGTTCGATGGAAATCACCTTCACCTCGGACATCCTCCCCGCCATCGATGACGGCGTGACCCCCTATCGCACCCGATGCCTCACGGCTTGGATTAAGAAGGACAAGGCCACCGCTTCGAAGAACGCCGACAAGTACGGTGTTCAGAATCAGGACATCCGCACCATCGACGAAAACTTCGTCACCCCGGAATCGTCCATCATCGGCACGGGTGCTTCCGTTGATACCCTCAACGAGAACACGGTTCAGGACCTCATGACCTCCGTCTACGAACAGACCGGTCAGTTCAAGAACCACGAAGCCGTCGTCGGCACCAAGCTGAAGCGTCAGTTCACGGAACTGGTCTACACGACCCGTGCCCCTGCTGGCTCTCCGTCCCAGTCCGGCATCCGCTCGACCCGCGATGCGAACGCCGACACCATCAAGGCGTCCGTGGACTACTTCGAAGGCGACTTCGGTAAGCTCGCCCTCATCCCGACCCAGTTCCTCCACGCTGGCGTCAACCCCTACACCATCGTCGAGTACACCGAAGGTGGCGTCCAGAAGTTCAAGCTGTACGACGGTCGTACGACCACCGAGGACAACCGCGTCAAGGCTCAGACCGGCGACGGCAACACCTCCGGCGTCATCACCGTCTCCGCGGCCAACGTCGATGCGAAGAAGACTGCCATGTCTGCCGCCCAGCAGGGTGCCCTCACGGCTGACAACCTCGTCATCGCCGCCGCCACCAGCTCCTCGGCTGACCGCAACGCGGCTTACGCCGTGGCCAAGCTCCGTGCCAACCTGCATGCGGACAACGCCAAGTGCAAGGGCTTTGTCATCCCGTGGGACTACCTCGAAGTCCGCTACGGCGGTAACATCGCTCAGGTCCGCGAACTCACCGAAAACGGCGGCGGTCCTCGTCGCATGATGGAGGCCATGGCGGCTCTGCTCGTCCACAGCCCCCTCACGTTCGGTATGTTCGACTACCGTTCGAACCTGTCGTAATCCACAGAGGTCATGGCTGGCATTCAGTCCATCCATGAGTCCATCCCCGACGAGCTCCTTCCCAGCATGCTGGAGGAGTTTCGTACGGGGTGGAACCTCCGTAAAGCCCAAGCCGAGGCCACCAAAAAGGCTCTGGGTCAACTGAATCAGCTTCAACATCGTCACGTTGAAGGTCTGGGCCAGCTGACAGCACGTATCCCTGAGGAGTCCTACCATTACTGGGGGCAACGACTGGGATACGCCTGTTGGCGTGACGACAATTTTATGAAGGGATTCCTTCGGGATAACCCTGAGTGCCGCGTCAACTCCAAGGCGGAGAAGACCACCCTGCTAGTAGACGGCTTCGGCCGTTCCCTTACCTAATGCGTTCCGTCTATTTCAGCGACATCCTCCATGCCACCTTGCAGATTTGCGGGCTGGACAGGAACCTGACTACCCCGGACAGGTTCGCCATGGTCAGGGACTTCGCCTCGATGCGTCTTAGGACCATCTGGGAGTCCAATGAATGGACTGACCTCAAGTACTACGCCAAGTGCCAGACCACCAACGTGGACAGTCGGAGGAAGATTACCCTGCCTGTCACGGCTGACCAAGTCATCTCCGTCTGGAACCGAGACCCCGTAGCCGTCAACGCCATCCAAAAGGACTTCGACATCGTCGGGGACGAGGTATTCCTAAGGCTCAACACGGACGAAGAGGTCTGGGTGGAGTTTCGAATGGACGCACCTAGGCTGTACGGCAACGCCTACGACGCCGCTCAGAGCTACAACAAGGGTGCCCAAGTCTACTACGACGAAGGCTCCAGCTCGGGCTCCCTTATCCCTGTCCCCGGTTATGCCGTGCAGGGCGATTTCTATGTGTACAATCAGCAAAATCCGTCGGGCGTGGGCACTATTCCTCCGCTTACTTGGGAACGAGTCCGTATCCCAAAGCTCTTCGCCAACGCCCTTATCCACGGAATCCACGCCGATTACCGCCGCTCTACCGGCGAAATCGAAGCCATCCAGTCCGCGGAGGCCGATTACGCAAAAGCCCTCGACGCGGCCCTCGACCAAACGCTCCGCCAGCAAGGCTCGACGCGTCCGATAAACTTCAGAACTTACTAAAATGAGCAAAGACCTGCCCTATCAGATTCCGAAGGTCCACGTTAAGACCTTCAACAACGTAACCAAGGCCAAGGTGCTCGACTCTTGCCGTAGCCGAAGGGTCTTCGGCGTCGTCAACACGTCCGACACCCTCATCCTCGGCATGTACCTTCAGCCCGGCGGCGTGGGCGACCCCATCAATCTCACCCACGAAAAGAACGCCAACAAGCATGACGGCGGCTCTTTCGAGCTAAACGGCTACAACGGCGAGTTCTGGGCCATCGGCGAAGGCTACGTCTACTATTTCGAGTCCTGATGCCGTTCAAGGGCGACATGAGGCTGGGGGGCCGTCGTCGCAACGACTCTACCCTCAATGGAATGACCGAGGGTCCTGACTACCCGGCGGCCGGTACTGTACTTGCTACATTTACAGGTCTAGACAGGACGCCATTTTATGGCGGTTCGCTTGTTAGCCTGACGTATGAAGAGACAGAGTACACCGATAACAAGGAAGTCTACGACGTAAACCTTGTGGCCAATGGCACGGGCGGAGAGTACATGGATTACTCCAACGGATTTAACATTCGCAACCAGCCAGTTGGTACTGTGGTAGCCACCAGCCTGTACAATGAACCTAACTATTTGTACTTTGACCAGACTGGGAGCAACTACGAAAACGGATACAACACCGGGGAAATCAGGCATGACGGCTCTGGAAATCTTTACCTGACTTCTTACACAACCTACAACACGACTAGCGTTTTCTACGAAACCAGTACCGGGGTTTACTACGAGCTCGACGGAACGAGCTATCAAATCGGCAACGCAACTAGGTCATACAGCCACAATGGTCAGGGCGGATACACCTACAGCGACGGAAACGTGGTCTATTACTACCAAGGATACGTTATCGCAAGCGGTTCTGACCCGATTTACTACGGAATTGATAACGTAAATTACGTCATTGGACAAGGCACTTACGACATTGTCTCCAATGGAATTGGAGCGGCAGAATACAGCGGAACTGGCTCAACCTACTTTGATTACGGAACGTACATCACCACATACAGCGGATACAATTACTACAGCGATGGTGCTGGCGGCGTCTACACGGAGCAAATCCCGTCTGCTGGCACCCCGACTGGAAACACTTCCAGCGGAGACATAAGCATTAACATTGACGGGACTGACTACAACAACGGGACCTACAGCGGTACGGAATACCACGATGGCTATGGAGGAACGTACTGGTCGTACACTAACTCATACCAGCCCTACGGCTTTGAGTTCACCTCTGGCTATTACTCTGACGGCAACGGAGGCTATTACACCTAATGCTTAGGGCTGGCGTCAGGGTACGTACAGCACCTTGGTCGCCTACGCTACCTTGGCAGGCTGTCTGGCGTCAAAAGGACGGAATTCGGATTCATCTGGGACGAATTTACGACCCTACGGCCACGGACGGAGAGTACACTCAGAATAGGTTTCCCAGAAAGAAGCCCGTTCTGATGACTACAATCGAAGGACAGGTAAAAGTGACGCCGAATGACACGTCCATGTCCAGAAACAAGGGCAACGGGATTTTCACAGGTTCAGCAAAAGTGTACTACAGGAGCCAATTCGGACGTTCTACGATTTCTGACACGGGCCTTACGGAGGCTTCGTCTGATTTGGGATACGTGTATTGGCCGGAAGGAGCATACAAGAACCAAGACGAAGCTGTTTACGTCGTCGTCGCCAGAGAAGATGACGGAACTGACGTTAAATGGATTATGTCTCTCCTAAAAGAGAGCGACCTTGACTACCTAGACATCAAGATTGCCTGCATCACGGGCTCTTCTTGCGTTCAAATTTGGCAAAGCGACATCGTCTACACTCCTCCGGCTACGGACGCTGACCACCCATTCAAGTGCGTCGTTGTCGGAGATAAGGTAAAGGTGACGGAAGGGACGGTAACGAACGTTCTGGCTACTGCCGTAGGAGGTGGAGACCTTACGGACTCTGCTAACCATCTGACCATCCCGAGCACCACAAACTGGTGGGTTCAGCTGAAAATCACATCTACGAACACTCAATTCCCGGTAACCGTGGAAGTCGAGACGACCTCTACTCAAGGCGTCAACACGACTACCGTGGCCTACGTACTGCTTGCTAGGGGGAGGAACATCGTGTTCGAAGGGCAGACTTACCCGATAATCCTGAGTCAGTTTGTTTCGACCTCTCTTTGGGGAGACAAGGCTCTGTTTGTCGATTTCGCTAACTACTACTTCTACCGCGTATGATTACCCAAGGCATCGCAGGAAGGGGTACTAGCGTATCTTACGTGGCTCAAGAAGACGGCTACAATTGGGAGGGATTTGTTTGGGACGACGACATGGGGCGTGTGACTTTCAATCCTGCAAACCCGAAAAGGTTTCATGCCAATGTAGATTGGGTTCCCTCCGGATACGTTAACCCAGTTGAGTACATTTACGGCCCAAACGGGGTTCAGGCTGGTTTCAGGTTCACGAAATCAACAAACATCTACGCTAGGAAGATGGGAAGCAACTGGATGAATCCCATCGCTGAGATAGTCGATTTGGATGCGTCTGCCGGTTCTGCCAAAATCAAGTACTACAATTCATACAACCAGCAACGCGTCGTTTCTGGATTTGAAAACTACAGCTGTGAGGTGACGGTAAGTCTGAAATGGTATCCGATTTGGCCTGAAACCGGAACCGACATAGAGTGGTCTCAGTCTCATACGTTGAATTTTACGGGCAAACTTCAGGCTAATGCCGATTACATCCAGCTTACTTTCCCCGCTAAGCCAAGCGGGTGGGGCGGTCAGTTCAATTACAACATCACGGACCTAAGTCCGTACATCACGGACCTGACTTTCACACAGCCATACACAAGATACTGGATTAAACAACATGCCTAGAGAATTCCAACAAGCAGGCGACGTAGCCTTCAATGGCTTTAACAGCTTTCCGAACAGCTCCGCGTTCGACCCCGCCAAGGGCATGCTGGAGTATGCCCAGAACGTCCGTAACGTCGAGGGCGTCATTACACGCCGTGCCGGAATCGCAAAAGCCTCCCCTGCGGCTGGCTTTACGCCCGTGTTCTCCGCCCACAGCGGGAATCCTGCAGGTGATGCCATCTACATGTGGAATTCGGCAGGTGCCGTTAAGAAGTGGACGCCCGCAACCAACCTAGTCACCGACGTATCTGCGGCCTCAAGGCCGTTCAGGCAGGTCAGGGGGCACGGCTACATGGAGCCAGCCACCATCGAGGCCTCCAAGGCGACGTATTGGGATGGCGAATACGACTTCGACGCCGCGGCATTCTGCTTGGGCAGGATTGCCTACGCTAAGAACGACCAAATCTGGCTGTCCCTGTTCGGCGGAGTCCAGCCATTCAACGGCGAGACCCTATCCCTAGTCCAAGAAACGTTCGACCCGGTCAAGGCCCTGCACTATTCCTATGCCAGCAGGAAGCTTTTCGCCTTCGGCAATCGCTCCGTGTACATGGTTGAGCTCGCGGTACTGCCGTCCATGAGCTTGGAGAACGGCCAGCCTGAGCAAAGTCACTTCCACAAGGTAAACCGCATCTGCTCGATGGACGGAATCCTTGCCAAGAACTCCGTAGCGGAGGTCATGGGTCAGGTTTTCTGGCTTGGGCACGGCGGAATCCACATGGCTGATGCTGACAAGGGCATGCTGGACGGCACCCCGTCCATCTCCCTGCCAATCCAAGACCAGTTCGATGGCATCCCCGCCGCCGAAATGCAAAAGGCCGTCGGTATGGCCTACGATGGCAGGTACTATCTGCTCCTCCCCAATAAGACCGATTACAAGCTTAACAGGATTCTCGTCGTTGACCCGTCTCTGGAGGGCAAATTCGAGTCCTATGATGACTACGGCACCAAGGAGTTCGTATCCATCTGTGCTATCCGCAATTCCGCTGGCGTCCTGAAGCCCTATGCCGTCGGCAAGGACGGTTTCGTGTACCAGCTTGAGGTCGGTACCACCGATGACAGCCAGCCGTACACGGGCGTCATTCGAACGAGGAATTACAATTTGGGCACGGAATTGGACAAGCGTTACGACGCCGTGCTAGTGAAGCTGGATACCGCTGGCCAAGCCGAAGTGGATGTCATCTTCAAGAGCATCAACCCGGAAGGTACCCATGTTCTGGATACGTTCAATGGCACGCTTGGTAGCACGGTTCGGCGTGCTTTGGCCGGGAAAAAGTGTGCGGGCTGTAACGTGGAAGTCGTTGTCAAGTCGGGGTTTCCGCTGATTTACTCTGTCATGGTCGATGGTTCCATCGCCGGACGTTCAATTTTTAACGTCTTCTAAACATGCCTCTGTCTCCGCCCCCAGCACAGTACACGCCTCCTACGCTCGGAACCTATCCGAACAAGCTGTATCCTAACTACTCGGGCGGTCATGGCTATGCTTTCACGACTCGTGACCCTAAGAAGGAGCTGGAGTACACCTCTCAGCTTCTTTCCGACATCCTAGACCCTGCCGGTCATTGGGCAGAGGCGGAGCTTCATGTCGGCACCACGCTTAAGACTAGGTACAATGACGTAGTCGGCACCCTGACGACCAACGCTAGGAGCACGTTCGACTCAATCCTCAGCCAGATTAAGACCGATGTGTACGGTAGCACTCCTACCGCCACGAACGTAGCTTACTCTCAGTACCTTGCTGGCATGAGCTCTGCCTACGGCGGCGGTCATTCTTCCGTCAGCATGTTTGCGAACCTTTCCAGCCAGCAGACCCAGCTACAGGTTCAGGAAAGTGCCCAGCGTATCGCAGCGTCCATCATGGGACTCACCTATCAGGCGACCACGGCCATGCCGCTCGTCGTTCCCATCGAGTCTCAGCTCGTCAACGACGCCTCCGCTTCCGCAGTCGAGCAATACAATCTCGGTCAGGTACGCGACCAGCAGGTCAGGCAGTCCGTCGCACTCGGTAATGTTCTGGCTAGCGTCTCCGAGCCTGTCACCATTGGCAACGCTCCGCAGACTCCAGCGGACGAAGTGCTCGCCTACAGCAGTATCAACGCACAAGGCCTTGCCGCCGCCCAACTCTAACAATGCAAAGACTCGAACTAGGAGGCGGCGGAAGCCGCGACACCCTGCAAGCCGCACTCGGAAGCGAATACGCTCCTCTTACCAACGCCTTCGCCGCCGCCCGTCAGGGTCAGGAGCAGGGGTTCGGTAGCATGTTTGGCTCCCAGCTTCAGCGTGAGAAGATTGCCGGTACCCTTGCCGCCGAGCTTGAAGGTGCCGATTACATGGCCGGAC
>JACCDW011602753.1_pt1 | contig 48504 bp, 37 predicted proteins | sample 7449781 | NCBI WGS metagenome assembly JACCDW01 (sample SAMN15323449, study PRJNA562643) | freshwater metagenome | isolation source: river surface water | place: USA:Blue River Watershed | collected 2017-08-18
TACTCTCTCGCCTCAACTCTGCTCTCCTACTCAAAAAACGGGACGGCAAAGATACATACTCTTTCCTCAACCACAAAATATTATTTGCAAAATTTTACACAACTCTCTGAATGTCTAATCGTTAAAAACAAGAATCGCGGCCAGTTCACACGTTTCACGGGGTAATGAGGCTTGATACAATGGAAAATGCAAGGACTCATAATGTGTTTTTCCACATCAAAATTCTTTAATAGAAGTAAAGCGGGGCGCTTATTTGAGTCTAATGTTGATTCTGGTTTAACTAACTTATTTCCTTTCAAACCACAAATAATTCACCTATTCCAAAACGAATTAACCCCAAAGTTGTCGTGTTAATAGTGTCATTCGTGCAGAAATAGCTGGCCATTACCTTGACGCCATTCCTATTTAGCCTTGTGTTGTTAGATTCGTGTAATTTTTAGCAAGCATGTAACGGTGAATTATGAGTATATTTATGGTTTGAATCAAATGGAATACAATACACAGTTACCGCGCCTTATTATTCCTGAATATGGTAGAAATATTCAAGGCATGATTGAATATTGCTGTACGATAGAAAATCGTGATGAGAGAAACTTATGTGCAAAAGCAATCATTCAAGTTATGGGGCAGTTGAATCCCTTATTAAGGGATCAGTCAGACTACGCGCATAAACTTTGGGACCACCTTTTTATAATTTCAGAATTCAAATTGGATGTCGATAGTCCATTTCCAAGGCCCGTTCCAGAAAGTTTTCAGGAAAAGCCAGTTCGATTAGATTATCCAAAAGGAAAAATCAAGTTCAAACACTACGGAAAAACGATAGAGGACATTATCAAAAAAGCGCGCGAAATGGCCGAAGGTCAAGAGAAAAACGAGTTGACCCGACAGATAGCGAATCATTTGAAAAAATCGTATTTCAACTGGAACAAGGATACTATTACGGATGAAATTATACTTAAAAATTTGGCCGATCTCTCAGGTGGTGAATTAAAATTAGAAGGCACAGCCTTGAGTTCACATCATGAGCTTCGCAATGGTTCGGCACAACCTCAGAAAAAGTTCTTTCATAAGAACAAACACAAAAACAATCATCACAAGCATAATAAAAACAATCGCAAATTCTGATAATAATTTATGGCTGTATTTGAAGTCATTGGCGGTCATCGCTTAAAAGGAGACATCATCCCACAGGGGGCTAAAAACGAGGCTCTACAAGTACTTTGCGCCGTATTGTTAACGGATGAAAAAGTGGTTATAAGCAATGTTCCCGATATAGTAGACATCAATAAGTTGATTGATTTATTGCAGTCGATGGGGGTTAAGGTTGAAAAAACGGGTCATGAGGAATATACCTTCCAATCAGACGCTGTTGATGTGGATTACTTGGTATCTCCTGAATTCAGAAAAAAAGGTGGGAGTCTAAGAGGAAGCATGATGGTAGCAGGCCCTATGCTTGCTCGCTTTGGTAAAGCTTATATGGCCAAGCCGGGAGGGGATAAAATTGGGAGAAGGCGTGTAGATACCCACTTCTTGGGGTTCGAGGCTTTAGGAGCAAAATTCCATTATCACGAAGAAAGCGAAACCTTTGAATTGGAAGGGACTCAGTTAAGGGGCACCTATATGTTGCTCGATGAGGCTTCGGTTACTGGTACAGCAAATATTGTTATGGCTGCTGTAATGGCAGAAGGGAAGACCACTATCTACAATGCGGCTTGTGAGCCCTATCTTCAACAACTCTGTGGAATGCTCGTTCGCATGGGCGCTAAAATAGATGGCATTGGTTCCAATTTATTGCACATTGAAGGTGTAAAGAAACTTAAAGGCACTACACATCGCCTTTTGCCGGATATGATTGAGATTGGGTCATTTATTGGAATGGCGGCCATTACACAGTCCGAGGTTACCATAAAAAATGTCAGCTACGACAGTTTAGGAATCATTCCAAACACTTTTAAACGACTTGGAATTGAATTAGAAAGGCGCGGTGATGATATCTTTGTGCCTGCACAAGAGCATTACGAAATCGAGTCCTTCATCGATGGCTCAATTATGACAATTGCTGATGCTATTTGGCCTGGATTCACTCCTGATTTAATTAGTATAGTGCTTGTGACGGCTATTCAAGCCCGGGGTAACGTTTTGATACACCAAAAAATGTTCGAAAGCCGTTTATTCTTCGTGGATAAGTTGATTGATATGGGGGCCAAAATTATTCTTTGCGATCCACATAGAGCAACAGTTATGGGTCTCGATAGAAAGGTGCAGTTACGTGGCATTCAAATGGCAAGTCCTGATATACGCGCTGGTGTTTCGCTACTCATCGCAGCAATGAGTGCTAAGGGCAAGAGCACTATATTTAACATCAATCAAATTGACCGGGGTTATCAAAAAATAGATCAGCGTTTAAACGCTATAGGAGCTGAAATTATACGTAAGGCATGAGATTTAAATTTTCATTAGCAGTTGTTGGTCTACTAGTACTTTTAATCCTTTTTGGAGCAACGGTTCAGCCCCCAGTGGGACTAAATCTTGGCAATACAGCCCCTGAAATCAAGCAAGGTAGTATAAACGGTGGAGAACTTGCCTTAAGCTCCTTGAGAGGTAAACTTGTTTACATTGACTTCTGGGCAAGTTGGTGCGGTCCATGTCGTGCTGAAAATCCTGAATTAGTCAAAGTGTATAAAAAATATAGCCGTCAACACTTTAGTAACGGTGAAGGTTTTGATATTTTCAGTGTGTCCTTAGATGGCCAATACAGTGCATGGAAGAAGGCTATCGAGGTTGATCAGTTGCTGTGGAGCAACCATGTAAGTGACTTACAAGGTTGGAATAGTTCTGCGGCCATGAGATATGGAATTACATCCATACCTGTTGGTTTATTGATTAACGGAGAGGGCGTAATTATTCGTAAAAATATACGCCCGTCGGATTTGGACCAAATCCTTTCAACCTTGGTGAAGAAGTAAACACCTGACAATTTTACTTAATCAAGAAGGGTGGCAAAATTCTTGCTACCACCCCTATGGTTAGTACCACTAAGCATCCCTATATTATGGAAAATCAAGAAAACAAGGTCGAAAACGAACTAAATGACAACCAAGAGTCAACCTCTTCGACTGACATTAATACCGAAACTTCAAAAAAATCTGCCGAAAATGCAGCACCTGAACATTCATCCCAGGTTGCTGAATTAAACGACAAATACCTTCGATTGTACTCCGAGTTTGATAATTACAGAAGACGCACCATCAAGGAAAAAGGTGACATTATAAGGACTGCAGCTGAAGACGTACTCAAGTCCATTATTCCAACCCTAGACGACTTTGAAAGAGCTATTAAAGCAAACGAAAAAGTTGATGATGTTACAGCCTTAAAAGAAGGCTTTCTGCTCATATACAACAAGCTAAAACACAACACAACGCAAAAAGGATTGGTTGACTTTGAAAGCAAGGGTAAGCCGTTTGATCCTGATACGATGGAAGCTATAACCCACCTACCAGCCCCAGATGAAGCCACTAAGGGGCATATTATAGACGAAGTAGAGAAAGGATACAAACTTGGCGACAAAGTTATTCGCTTTGCCAAGGTAGTAGTTGCTCAATAAATACAACATTATGTCAAAACGTGATTATTACGAAATACTTGGGGTTTCAAAGGGAGCCAGCGAAGATGAAATAAAGAAGGCTTATCGTAAGTTAGCCATCAAGTATCATCCTGATAAAAACCCGGATGATAAAGCTGCAGAAGAAAAATTTAAGGAAGCGGCAGAAGCTTATGAAGTACTAAGCGACTCGGAAAAACGTCAGCGCTACAATCAATTCGGTCACGCTGGTGTTAGCGGATCAGCTGGTGCAGGTGGCTATGGTGGTGGAATGAATATGGATGACATATTCAGCCAGTTCGGTGATATTTTTGGCGGTGCCTTTGGCGGTTTTGGTGGCGGAAGTGGCCGGAGTGGTGGTAGGAGAGTCAATCGTGGTAGTAATCTACGTGTTAAAGTAAAACTCACCCTACAAGACATTGCGCATGGGGTAGAGAAAAAAATTAAGGTAAATAAACACGTTGCTTGTAAAACCTGTCATGGATCTGGCGCCAAAAGCGGGAATTATGATTCTTGCAGAACCTGTAATGGCTCAGGAGTAATAACACGTGTTCAGCAAACAATACTTGGTGCTATGCAAACCCAGACCACGTGTAATGTGTGTCATGGAGAAGGAAAAATAATACGTGATAAGTGTACTACCTGTCACGGTGATGGTATTGTTCGTGAAGAAGAAGTCATTACCATTAACATTCCGGCAGGTGTTGCTGAAGGCATGCAACTTTCAATGAATGGAAAGGGGAATGCTGCCCAGCGGGGGGGTATTAATGGGGACCTACTCATTGTTATAGAAGAGGAGGAGCACCCACAATTGAAGCGAGAGGGCAATCATGTTATTTACAATCTTGGCGTTAGTTTTCCTGATGCAGCGTTAGGTAGCACTGTTGAGATTCCAACTATCGATGCAAAGGTTAAAATTAAGATTGACCCAGGCACTCAGAGTGGGAAAGTACTGCGTTTAAAAGGCAAAGGATTGCCCGACGTAAATTCCTATGGAAAGGGAGATATGCTAGTTGAAATAAGCGTTTACACACCTACTGCACTAACAGCTGAAGAGAAAAAACTCCTTGAACAACTAAAAGACTCAAAAAATTTTATTCCTAATCCGAACAAGAAAGAGCGCGGCTTTTTCGATAGGATGAAGGAGTATTTTGATTAGTAGGTAATGTTTTTATTAAGTACGAGGGTGATGGTGGTACCTACGCCCTCTTCACTTTGGATGTCAACCTTGGCGTGATGACTTTCTACAATTTTAAAAACAATAGACATACCTAATCCCGTCCCTTCCCCAACATCCTTTGTTGTAAAAAAAGGTTCAAATACGCGTCTTTTAACCTGTTCGGACATTCCAATGCCTGTATCGCTAAATTCAGCATATACCTTTTCCCCCTTCATGTAAGTTTTAATTTTCAATTCCAGCGGATCAGTGGCTGATTTTTGCTTTAACGCATAAATACTATTCGTCAAGAAATTCATAAACACCTGGTTTAATTTTCCCGGATAACATTCAATAGAAGGGAGATCGGCCAATTCCGTTACTAAGAGTACATTCTTAGGTATAGAACTTCTAATAAGTATAAGTGTTGATTGAATCCCTTCATTGATATTTGCCTCCTTTAGATCACTTTCATCCAAGCGCGAGAAGTTTTTCAATCCAGACACGATTTCAGCTGTTCTTCGAGCCCCATCTTCAATACCATTCAACAAGGTTTCAATTTCGCTCTTGATATAAGGGATGTCAAGGCGCACTTTCATATCTTCAATATTTTTCAGATCCTTTTCCAGATTACTACCTGGGTTCAATTTTTCATATTCTCTCACTACTTCCAACACATCCATAATATCCAAACGTAGTGGCTTAACGTTAGCTCTCACAAAGTTTATCGGATTATTAATTTCATGAGCAATTCCGGCGGTTAGTTGACCCAGTGAAGCCATCTTTTCAGAATTAACCAATTGTGTTTGGGTGTCCTTAAGTTCATTGAGTGCTTGGTTTAGCTCATTATTCGTTACTTCAAGTTTAAGCGTCCGTTCATGTACCTTCTGTTCGAGTAAAATATTCTGTTCTTGAATCAATTTTTGATTTTGCAGCGATATAGCAAGCGCCTCAGCCTGAGACTCTTCCTTCTCCATTTTGAGAATATTAATTTTATCAGCGAGAGCGAATGAAAGAAGAATTACTTCAGCCGCAGAACCAAAGTGCATTGTATACCTCGTAAAACCATTATAAGGCAGTAATTCAAAATCTTTTAGTACATAAATGCAAATTCCAAGTAGAAAAATCGTCCATCCTATCAAGAAAAACCGTGCTTCAGAATAACCATTTCGGTAAATAATTACTGCCACTGTGAGCATAAATATTGAAACAGCACTGGCCGTAATCTCCACCAATTGAAAACTAAAATTAAAATAACCTAGCAAGCCTAATACAACAGAAATGAGGTAGGGAATAAGGAAAAAGAAAGACAATTTGTAGGAGAGTGGTAATCGAAGTTTAAGTTGCAGGAATTGCTTGAAAAACTCTAACCCTGCCACGCCTACAAGCGCGGGGAAAATAAAAGGACTGTACTCAGCTAATTTTGGGAAATCAGGCCATAAGAACTTAAAAGTATATCCTTGCAGGCTTGTTTGCGTAAATAAAATAAGAACAATATAAACGGCATAAAGAACATAACTTCTATCCCTAAGCGTTGCGTATATAAATAGATTATAAAGCAAGGAAACTATCATAATACCGAAATAAATTCCGGAATAGATGCTGATTTCACTTGCCTTGTTGAAAATAGAAATTCGGGTACCAACTGAAAATGGCACTTGCATATTCTCTTTACATTTTATGCGAGCATAAAAAGTTCGAACCGTATTTTTCGGCACACGAATGTCGTAGTAGTATTCTGGGGTAAGGTAGATTCGTTCTCCAAATCGTTTATACTCTCCCATACTGGATTTAATAAATGTCCCCGAATCAGTCGGACTATAGAAATCTATTTCATCAATTATGGGTTGTTCTACTTGCAAAATGAGGGAGTTAAAATCGGTTCTATTTTCAATTGGGATTTTAAACCAGATGGACGAATTCGTAATTCCAAAGTTGTACACCCTACCTTCAATAGGAACAAAGCTATTTGACTGCACAACTTGATCGATGGTTAGTTTACCTACTTTATCTTTCAGATAATAAAGACTCCTATCTATTTCAAGGTTGGTTCGGGGGTTATCATAAACAATCTGACACTTTAGTTCAAGTGCGAAAATCAGTATGAAAAGAAAAGAAGTAATACGCCACCAGGATACCATAGATCAATCAATTAATTATTAGGTTATAATCAATTGTTACTTCCATTTTCTCCTTTTCAACACAAACCTGAACAGGTTGTTCTCTCAAAGCAGACATTCTTTCCTTATCATATGCAGCAGCGGTTTCCAAGCTTGAAGCATTCATGATACCCAATACCCTCGCTGTATAGGAGGGATTGGGATAAGGGAATTCGCCATTATTGCCTAAATTATTTTCAACAACAAATCCTACTTGCTGAAACATTTTAAGTGTGTAATCGGCGCAGATGCCCATTAAGGTTTGAATGGTCAACTGATTTGTGACTGAAATACCAGCACGCGTTAAAAGTATACTAATGCCAATGCCGGCAACTGCTTTAGCGTTCCATAATGCACATAACTCCCCAACCCCACCTTTATTTCTGAAACTGGTTACGATATCGTGAATTCTAGCATCCATTTTGCCAATGGCCGCTTCTACAGGCAAGTAGGTGTTTTCGTCCGAAATTTGAATTCTAATACCTCCGACCAATTGTTCGTTCTCTTGATTAATAGCCACAATGCAATACATATTAGGATTTTTATTCCATTCGTTCGTATTGGTAGTAATATTGGCAATTCCGTAATCTAACAGAACATTTCTATGTCCCTCCTTGAATCTCTCACAAAGTTCCGGCTCGTTAATGGCCCTGAATGCTATGAACTTTAATCGCATCCCTGCTAGAATTATTCGATTATATGCAAGACTTCACTAATTGGTTTTCTGAGTGATTTAACTTCAGCCTCACCACAATTGGTAAGTCTAAATATAAACATTTCACGTAAATTTTTATTCTTACAAAAGAGTTTGTCAAAATCAGGCCTAATTTCATGAAGTGCGTTTTGTGTTTTTTCATCAAGACCAGATCCATTACCATCGTATAAACGCTTGTACAAAAACAAACAAGCGCTAACAGGGTGCAGCGCTGTATTTCTTAAGTTTGTTTCCAGCCAAATTTTTTCTAAAGCTCTTCCAACCTTAATATAATCCACGGCTAACTCTTGGTTGAAGTATAGCACTCCAATAGCACCGGCTCCATCGATTCCCTTTTTTGTCAACTTTTTAAACGCATTACCACCCTTCCATCTATTTACGTAGTCAATTACTTTTTTATCGCGTGCTATTTTAAAACCTGCCAGTTCTGAATTAGTCAAATCTACCGTCTTAATATCCACTCCATCACGGGTATTAAGATTCTCTTCATCTGTCCATCGCATTTCGTTCACGAAATCCCTATGTCCTGCCGTATCCAAAAATCGAATCTTTTCTAATTCCGATAACACATCGCCAGCCAAATCTAATTCACTTTCATCTGTTATAAATTCAACGGTAGCCCCTTGAATTTCTTCTGCCGCGTATTTGATGGACAGCATGGTATCTTGACAAATGGCAGTTCTTGGAGCTAATGCCCTGTTCGTATTCCGATACGAGATAGCCTCCACCCTTTCATTATGGGCCAATTCCGCTTTATCTATGGCAGAGAAAGAGATTTCTGCAAAGGGACTATTTACATCAACACCTTCCTTGTAGGTAATGTTACAATTCCAACCCAAGGAAGCAGCTTTCAGGATTAGATTTTCGATGCAAGCCCCAATGGCTATTTTAGACGCAGCGCCATTATAATCCAATAATGTACTACTTGGTATAAACGGATTAAAAAGGTACAATGTCCCCCTATTAGCTATCCAGCGCCAAGGCTGCGAATTACCACCCGAAGGAGCTAAGCATGCTGCAGTAACTATTTCTACAACCTGTTCCTGCCCGATTTCGGTCCCCCCGATCAGATTCAATTCTTTTTCTACAAACTGCTTCGCTTTAATAAAATCAAATGCAATTGGTAAAGCTTCTTCCGTTTTAGTAGTAGCGACTACCTTATCACCAATCAATTCTTCCACATCCACATAATATCTTCCAGAACTTGAAAATTGATTAAGCAACAATCGGCGAGCAACATCTGTAGTAATTCCCCCTCCCATTGTAACAGCCGAAGCAAGTTGTGGCCACGTATTTATACTTTGTTCAATTTCGATCATTGACGCTTTTAATCTTGCTGAAGCTGTTTCTAATCCGAGAATATCCATCATGTAGGGGATTTTCTCTTCTGTTGTTTTAAGCTTTTTAAGATCTTCTATTTTCAAATGATCAACCAATCCATGAAGCACGGGCCTTTGAGGTTCTAGGTCAAACCTTTCAACATCAACCATACAGCGATCGCTGGCCTCCATAAGCACCGGTATTTTATATTCACGGGCTTTGTATCGACTTAAAATTTTTATGTCGAAGCCATCCGACTCTTCAATCATCAGATCAAGCCTTCCATCTTCGAGAAAAAAGGACTCTAAATTAGACTCATTCAGTCCGCCAGGGTAGATTTTCACCTTAATAAAAGGATCAATTTCTGCGATTTCTCTTGCAACAGTAACAACTTTAGGTAAACCTAAATTATGAATACCTGTCCGAATCCGGTTCAAATTAGTTAATTCGAGCGTGTCGAAATCCGCCAAACGTAACTCCCCACAGGTTCTTTCCATTGCAATAGTAACAGAAACAGATTGACCTACAGAAAGGCCTATTACTCCTACCCTTTTATGTCTAAGCAGTTGCTGTTCTTCAGGTGTAATTTTGTAGTGATTTCGACTTGTGCGTACTTCAATGAATTGTTCTTCTGGGAGGGTATGCACTAAACGGTGGGCCCAGGGATAATAAACCCAAGTGCCATAGTACTCTGGGTCTTGCCCCAGCATTTGTTGTGTTAGTTCAACAAGTTCACTCTCTTTAAACTTGCGAGAAGGATTTTGTTTTTTGATATAATCTCCAACTTGCGAAGATATCGTATCACATAGTGTAACACCAGTATTTATAAGGCTTTTAAACCTTTCTGCCCCCTCAGATTGGGACAAATCAATAAACTCTGGTCGGTATTCATCTGAGAAAAATTTAGAATGCGTAGCATTCAACAGGTATTCCTTAATCTGTTTCATAATCACAGGTATTAACAAATCAGAAAACCTGATCTCAAATTTGGGTGGTGAACCTTGTGATTGGTTTCTTTGTAAATTTATAACAATTATAGCTATTTTAGTAGAAATATTTACGGCACATCCAATAGGCCTAACAAAAATTTTTAATCATGAGCAGTGAAAGCATCAATGTTCTTTATGTTGACGATGAGGAAAACAATTTAAATTCCTTCAAAGCATCGTTGCGTCGAAATTTCAATATTCATTTAGCCATAAATGCCGAGGCGGGCATACAGGTTTTACAACAGAACGAAATTCATGTACTCATAACCGACCAGCGTATGCCAGGAACATTAGGTACGGAGTTGCTTGCCCGAGTTGTTCGTGAGTTTCCAGACCCTGTAAGAATATTATTAACTGGCTTTTCAGATATAGAAGCGATAAAAGACGCTATCAATCGTGGTCAAATATATCACTATCTTCAGAAGCCATGGAATGAGGACGATCTCAGAGAAACCATTTTGTCAGCCTTTGAAGTATATAAGTTGCGGAAGGAACAGCGTGAGTTGAGTGAAAACCTTATGCAGATAAATGAAAAGTTAGAGTTCATGTTACGACAGAAATTAATTTCTTAATTCTGTTGCGTCTTACTAATAGAACAACAAGTTTATTGAGAGATAGCCTGTGAGGCTAGTTCAAACACTTTTTATAGTTCATCATAACTCAGAATTGGTAAAACGGTCATTTGATAGACGACCTATCACGGTTGCTAAATCAACTCACATACCTTTCATTATTAATAACTCATTGAAGCTTACCTTCAAAAAAGTAAAGTATTATCCATACTTTGAAATTGCCTAAATATATTAGGGCGGAAGCGTAATTAGCCCAACCGCATTCATATTGCGTTTTAAATTTCGTCGACAATAATACGGTATTGGTCGAAACCTTCTTTCGTTCTGAAACATAACCGAACGATTGTGAAAACCAATGATCTTCCTACCTAATCAAAACAAGTTTTTTTTGCTTTTCTGGTTGGTCTATAATGTGTAAATTTATGATTCACCATAGTACTAGTATATGAAAATCTTAGTGGTAGATGACGATATTGACACTTGTAATTTACTTCGGTCCTATCTCACTAGAAATGATTTCGATGTCTCGATAGCCAGCAGTGGTAAAGCAGCTATCGATTCGGTAATTGCCTTTCATCCAGATGTCGCGCTTTGCGACTTTCGGTTAGGAGACATGGATGGGAGCACCTTGTTAATGGCCCTACATTCTAAAATTCCTGATTTACCCGTAATAATCATGACTGGGTATAGTGATGTAAGAACAGCGGTCAACATTATGAAGCTTGGAGCATGTGATTACATTACCAAGCCATTATTACCAGAAGAAATAATTGTGTCCATAAAAAACGCCCTTACTCAGCAAGTAGGAGGCATTGGCACTAAACAAACCTTAAATAAAACTAACAGGCCAACGTACTTTCCTACGGTAAAGGGAGGAAAGTTTGAAACTGTAATGACTCAGGTTAAGTTAGTCGCACCTACTGATTTCAGTGTTATTATTCAAGGCGAAAGTGGAAGTGGTAAGGAATCGATAGCAAATGAGATACACCAACAGTCACAGCGAGCACAAAAGCCATTTATTGCTATTGATTGCGGGTCGCTTTCTAGGGAGCTCGCTTCCAGTGAATTATTTGGGCATGAAAAAGGCGCATTTACTGGGGCCTTGCAACAGAAAATAGGGAGTTTTGAATTAGCCGATGGCGGAACCATTTTTCTAGATGAAATAGGCAATCTAAGTTATGAGATACAGATTGCGTTATTACGCGTTGTTCAAGAGCGTAAGATTAGGCGGGTTGGCGGGTTGAAGGACATTGATTTAGATGTTCGGATAATTGTTGCAACAAACGAACGTTTATCTGAATTAGTTAAACAGGGCAAATTTAGAGAAGACCTCTATCATCGTTTTAATGAATTCAGCATTGATGTCCCCCCTTTAAGAAATCGAGTGGAGGACATTCTGGCACTAGCTGAATTTTTCTTAAAGCAGACTAATGATTCCCTTGGAAAAACAGTCGAAGGGTTTTCGAATGAAGTTCGGAACATATTCATAAGTTATAAATGGCCAGGCAACTTACGTGAACTGCATAATGTAGTAAAACGAGCTACTTTACTAACGTCAGGTACTCAGATAGAAACACATTCATTACCGTTTGAAATTGTTCATTTTGACCGGTTGCAATTTGAAACGCAGCGAGATTCTGCTACTAGTATGTCATCTACGTCACTTGGTGAAACCTCAATAAAACAAGCTTCTTTAGAAGCGGAATTTCAAGTAATAGAAGATGCGCTCAGAAAGTGTAATTACAATAAAACAAAGGCTGCACAATTGTTAAATATTGATAGAAAGACTTTGTACAACAAGATGAAGATCTACCGCCTGCAGAGTGGGCAGAACGGCGACAAGGTTATTCAAGAATAAACAGCATGTCTGAGGAATTAAAGGTGATGGTTATTGACGATGATGAAGATGACTACATCATTGTTTCCAAATTGCTAGAAAAAATCGAAGGGAAGAATATTCAATGTGAATGGGCCAAGTCTATCAGTGAAGCACTAATAGCATTCAATAGTAATGCGCACGATGTGTATCTCATTGACTTTCGACTAGGAAGTTTAACTGGTGTTGATTTTCTTAATTCAGCCCAAAAACAAGTCCTACGTAAACCAGTTATAATGTTTACCGGAAAGGGGACTAGGGAAACAGATGAAGCCGCACTAAAAGCGGGCGCCTATGACTACCTTGTAAAAAGTGAATTAACCAGTGAAAAACTTGAGCGAAGTATTCGGTATGCCATTGAACGTTATCGCGCTTATGTGAAGCTTTCAGAAAGCGAATTAAAATACCGTCAAATATTTGAAAACACCCTTAGTTTTATTTTTATTTGTGACGATCGGTTAATTTTCACCGAATGTAATCCAGCGGTCGCCTTCTTTTTAGGACACATTGCGGAGAACTTAGTCGGCACACCTTTAATTGAAATACTCCATCCTGAAGAACGAGCTGCCTTTTTATCCGTTTTCAAACAGGAAGCCCTACTCTATCAATCTAGGATTCGTTTTACTTCAGGTACAGGGCAATCGAAGACAGGTATGCTTACTTTAAAATCATTCGACAATGGATCTAACAGCCGCTTCTGGCAAGGCATAATACATGATGAAACATTGAGTCAACAAGCAGAGCAGCAGCGCTTACTGACTGAAAAAATAGCAACCACAGAAAGGTTAATACGAACACTTGCACATGAGATGCGCACACCGCTGACGAATATTGGGTTAGCTACAGAAGAACTCAGTAAATACACTTCTCCCGGGGGAGAAGAATATCAAAGTATTATTCGAAGAGCCAATTTAAAGGTGAATACGATACTCAACGAAATTCTCAATAGTGCCCGCGTAAAGAATCTGAATAAGGAGGCTATTGATTTAAATTTACTGGTATTTGAAATAATTGAGCAATTAAAAGACCGACTTGCTCTTGGTAATATTAGAACTCATTTAGAGGTTTTTCCATTACCCTTGATTCGGCAGTTAGATAGAGCTCAGTTAAAAATCGCCATTCAAAATATTGTAATAAATGCCATAGAATCCATTCATCAACCTGGAGGTGAAATAAGAATTTCTTTATCTGAGAAGGAGGGTACTGCTTGTGTATTGATAGAGGACAATGGAAATGGAATGAGTTCAGAAACCTTGCAGAGGCTCTTTGAGCCCTATTTTACGACTAAGAAAACGGGGCTTGGCTTGGGCTTGGTTGCTACATTAAGTATTATTCAAGCACACAAATTCAGAATTGATGTTGATTCGAAAGTTGGGTCTGGAAGCACATTTGCACTTTACATCGATTAATACCAATAAAAAAAGCCCGTCGAAAGGACAGGCTCATTGTTTTGATAAATCAAAATTATTTTAAAGAAGCAACGCGCTTAGCAAGTTTAGATTTTAAATTGGCAGCTTTATTCTTATGAATAACGCTTTTCTTAGCCAATTTATCAATCATGCTGGAAACTTTAGGAAGTAATTCAGCAGCTTCTTTTTGAGTATTTACTGTACGCGCTTGTTTGATAGCGTTACGAGTAGTTTTTGCGTAATAACGATTTTCAATACGTTTTGCGTCGTTTGAGCGGATGCGTTTGATTGCAGATTTGTGGTTTGCCATTGCCTGTAATGTGTTCCCCTTAATTGGGATGGCAAATATACAGATTTTTTTAAAACCACAACTGTTAAAAAGAAAAGGGGGCAAAAAAAAGTTTCTGAGCTATCTTTGTCATAATGAGGCTTTTCGCCCTAATTTCGTTACTACTAAGTCTGAATTTAATGGCTCAAGTCCCCCTTTTGCCATCAAAAAACCTTGTTCCCAACGGAAGTTTTGAGAATTATCGAAAAAAATCGAGCGATATTCGACGCGCAATCCCCTGGAGATCAATAGAATCAGTCGATTATTACCAATCTCCGCTCAAAAACGACACGACCCCTCAAAGAGGCGCAGCAGACGGTGAATGTTATGCCGGATTTAGGTTCAGGAAGAAATACAAAGAGTTTGCGCAGGTACGTTTAGTAGAGCCCTTAAAGCGTGGCGCGCAGTATCAATTTTCCATGCAAATACGTCTGGCTTTCTGGAGCAACGCTACTGTAAAGTCGTTTGGGGTTTTATTTACTAAGGGCGGGTACCGTTCACAGGCAGATGCAATAAAATCGAACATGGTAGATACTGTTTGTGAAGTTGGCGGACTTTTAAATGACTATCGATGGATAACCATTTCTGGTATTTATAAGGCGGATGGGGGCGAAAAATTTATCACTATAGGTAATTTTTCACCTCGAATTAAAAAGGACCTAGCTAGAATTGACATTACGCGTTTTGGACCAAGAGAAGCTTTTTACTTTGTAGATGACATCAAATTAGAACGTATTGTTTTGAAGGAAGAAGAAGTTGAGGTCATTGTTGTTGGTCCCATTTTTCAAACAAACAATCCAAACGATAGCGTTTCAGTTTTCAAAGACGAAGTATTACCTGGAGAAAAGTTCACCTTACCCAGTATTGTTTTCCAAAGTGGTCGCTACTATTTACTTCCTGAGTCTTATCCCGTGTTAAACCAATTAGCAGGCTACCTGATAAAGCATCCTGCAGTTTCACTTAAGATTAACGGTCATAGCGACAATGCAGGATTAGCCTATAAAAATCAGAAAATGAGTGAACTAAGGGCCCGAGAGGTTTTTGAATACCTCATTCGTAAGGGTGTTCAAAATAAACTCTATTTCAAAGGATATGGCAGTTCAGTTCCTATTGCAAACAATGCAACAGAAGAGGGTCGAATAAAAAATAGGCGAGTTGAGTTTGAAATTATTCAAGAATAAGGTAGTTTAGCTTTATGCCGCAAACCACTTCTACCCTTGATGATCCCAAAGTTGTAAGAGCCTGGACCTTTTACGATTGGGCCAACTCTGTATTTCCCTTGGTAATTAATTCTGCTGTATTTCCTGCTTTTTTCGAGTACCAAACAACGCATGATAGCAGCGGAAATGTTGTAAATGGGGATATAAATGTGTTTGGGATGGCATTTAAAAACACTGAATTTTATTCTTACTTTGTTTCTATTGCTTTATTATTTGTTTGTTTTACTGCCCCCATTCTCTCTGGCATAGCCGATTATCGGGGTAATAAAAAAACTTTCTTACGAATTTTCTGCACGTTAGGCGCCATTTCATGTGCGGGATTGTTCTTTTTTGACAAGAACAATATCATATTAAGCATGATTCCCTTTATCACCGCTACAATCGGTTACTGGGGCAGTCTTGTCTTCTACAATGCCTATCTACCAGAAATTGCTAGTCCCGAACAGCAAGACCGCGTATCGGCACGTGGTTTTGCCCTTGGTTATACAGGGAGTAGCTTATTACTCATTATCAACCTCGTATTCATACTTACTAAGACCTTTTCGACTTTATTTGGAGTGCCTGGACTTGATGCCCGCATAGCCTTTATTACCGTAGCAATATGGTGGCTTGGTTGGGCACAATACACCCTTAGAAAACTACCTGCCAACAAAGTCATCAAGAATCATAGCGGCAATGGTGTAATTACCAAAGGGTTCAAAGAACTTTTGAATGTATTCAAAGAATTACGTGGGCAACGTCGGCTCAAGGCCTTTTTAAGTTCTTATTTCTTTTACAACATGGGCGTTCAAACGGTTATGTACATGGCAACCCTTTTTGCTGCTAAAGAAATCGACTGGCCAAATGAGGATTATAAAAAAACAGCCCTCATTATAAGTATTCTGCTTATTCAATTTCTTGGCGTTGCAGGTTCATTTTTATTTTCAAGTCTCTCAGCCCGTATAGGAAACATTAAGAGTTTATCAATTGCGATTTTGATTTGGGTCGCCATATGTGTTGCGGTGTTTTTATTTGTAAACACACCGAATGAATTTTACTTCACTGCTGCATCAGTTGGATTAGTGATGGGTGGAATACAGGCCTTATCTAGGAGTACCTACTCCAAACTTCTACCTGAAACAGAAGACCATGCCAGCTATTTTAGCTTTTTCGATGTATCTGAAAAAGCAGGAATTGTCATTGGCACATTTACCTTTGGACTAATCGAAGGTATAACCGGTGATATGCGCCAATCTGTGCTTTCGCTCATCGTCTTTTTTGCGCTCGGCTTTGTATTACTTTTAAAAGTTAAAGAACGTTCTGTGGCGACTCAGAACAGCGTTAATTAAATAAAATAGAGCACTTTAAAAGCACTCAAAACTTAGCTTTGTGTATGAAGCGATGTATTATTTTAATGTTGGGGGTTTTTCAGTTTGCAACCAGTGCTTGTCAATCACCATCGCCCTCTACTTCCCAAAATTCAAAAAATCAGAAAATGGATACCGTAAATAAGTCAGATGCTGAATGGAAAAAACAATTAACGCCTGAACAATATCAAATTCTGCGACAAAAAGGTACAGAACCTCCTGGTACTGGTGAGTATACAAATCACTTTGAAAAAGGCTGGTATTGTTGTGCTGGTTGTGGACAGGAGTTATTTGACAATTCTCAAAAATTTGATAGTCATTGCGGCTGGCCAAGTTTCGACGGGGAATTAGGCGGAGGTGATCGTATCAAAAAAGTAAAAGACTTTTCGCATGGAATGATACGAACGGAAATTGTTTGTGCCCGATGTGGTGGGCATTTAGGGCATATATTCGATGATGGACCAACCAAGAGTGGTCTTCGTTATTGTGTGAACAGCTTAAGTCTTATTTTTAAACCAATCAAAAGCCAGTAATTAGTAGAGTGGTTGTAACGGTTGGTTATTCAAAATAGCTTCTATTTTTCCCATTACTTCGCTTGTCATTTTTGGCAGCAATTCAATTGATGTCAATGTTTCTATTAATTGTTCAGGTTTACTCGCCCCCAGAATGGAGGTACTGACATTTTTATTCATTAACACCCATGCTATAGCCAATTTCGGTAAAGATGTGCTCAGGTCCTTAGCAACAAGGTTTAATGCATTTACCTTTTCTAAACGGGAAACCTCACCAATTGTGCGTTCTTTCAACCACTCCATGCCCTCTATATCGAGGCGGGTTTTTTCCCTTTCACTTTGGTTGTATTTTCCGGTCAACAAACCACTTGCTAGTGGACTCCATATTGTAGTTCCCAATCCAAAATCTCTAAACAACAACAGATAGTCCTTTTCCATTTTTGTTCTTTCAAACATATTGTACTGAGGCTGTTCCATGGTTGGACCGATAAGTCTATTTCTTTCAGCGAACACAAAGGCCTGCATTATTTCATCGTTACTCCATTCGCTGGTGCCCCAATAAAGAATTTTACCTTGTTGAATCAGTGTATTCATCGCCCAAACCGTTTCTTCAATCGGTGTGTTTTTATCAGGTCGATGGCAGAAAAAAAGATCGATGTAATCTACTTGTAATCGCTTCAAAGCTGCATGACACCCTTCAACAATATGCTTCCTTGAAAGCCCCGTTTGATTTGGCTTTCCTTCTTCAAAACCAAAATAAACTTTGCTGCTTACACAATAAGAACTTCTGGACCAGTTTTTTGATTTAAGGATGTTTCCCATTACCTCTTCTGATCGGCCTCTTGCGTAAATTTCAGCATTATCAAAAAAATTAACTCCAGCATCATAGGCAATGGACATCAATGTATCGGCCGTGTTATTTTCTATTTGTTTACCAAACGTTATCCAACTACCGAATGATAGTGCACTGACTTGAAGTCCTGACTTACCTAATCTCCTGTATTCCATCTTAATTCAATTTAATGTAACTAATTTTCAATTTTGGTGCGTTGCTAGCCCCAACACCAGCAAGTACAACGCGCTTAATATATTCATCGCGTAAGTAGCCTTTTTCGCCAATTGGGTAAGCCATGACCAAGCGAAAACCACGATTCTTGGTCTTGCCAGCCTTTATTGCTTGAATATGACGAACAATATTAAATTGGTAATATAAATCGGTTGAATTGTAGAAGCCATTGTATCTGCCATTATCTGTAGCGTTTCCTGTATCGTACACAAGCGTGTCGTTACCAGATGCAGAAATTGCTAAGAGGGCTAATTCATCGGGGGCACTATATGCTGTAGATGGTGGGTAAACACTATTCGTATTGAAAGTAATTTCTGCACGATTGATAGCCAGATTTTTATTCAGCAGGAAAGTATCGAGTCCCGGCACATTGATTCTAACTGTAGCCAGTCCCATTCCTTTAACGAATAAATATTCAGCAGACGAAGAAGCGTCGCCATTTAATTGATTAATTAGCGGTGATACTGCACCTGTTGTGCTATATTTAACCGTATTAAACTTTACAGAAGTAGAGCCAGAGAAAGAAAACCTAAAAGTCTCCACAGAGTCTTTGCTTGCTTGCCTGTAATTGAGATAGAGTCCACTTTGACCATCTTCCAAATCTGTATAATGAATAGTACCCTGTGTGCCACTAATCACCTCTGCTTTTATATAAAATCCTTTGTATTTAGCGATCAGAGCATCGTTCCCCTTGAGCGCCGCGGTATCCTTCATTAGTGTAGAAAAATAGGTAGAGTCAAGTGGGATTTCTAGCACTGGATTTTCAGATAAAGTACTGTATTTAAGCGTGCCTCCTCCTATCACCTTTGACGTGTTGTGAAGTCGTTTATTTGAGGTATAGTATACCCTACTTGTAGATAAAACAGAATCAACGGGGTAAACAGAGTAATTTACAGAGGAATTAATATCGCCAATATTTTTATCATTATCCAGTCTTAGAATAATCGAAGCCGATTTGTATATCATGCTTTTAAGGTTAAGATCTGAAACAGACATATTAATATTTAAATACAGTCCCATTTCAGTTAGACCAACCACCGGATCTTGATTAGCACCAATAAACTTATAACGGCTATTATAAGACGCTACTGAGTCAACTTTTTCGGTAATTGCAGTAATGGGGAGCGAGACGAAATCGCCATTTAAGTCATCACCTGCGGGCTGGACACTACTATCAAGTACGTCCGAATCTTTTTTACAACCGAGTAAAAGTAGTGCAAGTACACTTGCGAAAATTATTTGTTTCATTGATCCGGGCAAAAATAACTAATTCCTATTCCTTTATAACAAATAAAAACCCCGGTTCGTATGAGGAGCCGGGGTTTTTTAAAAATATTGACTACTTAACTGAGCACATTTGCCTCTTCGAGCATTTCGTCATAGAACTCGTTAAAGGCATCCATGTATTCTAGTTCATTTTTATAGCCTAGGAATGGTTTACCCGACTTTTTAATAAACTTTTCCAGCTCAGGGTCGATTTTTTCTACCCCTTGAATAACGCCGTCAGCGAATTCAATAGATTGGCGCAATAAGTTAAAATGTGACGCTTCTTCACTCAAAAGTTTGATGTCCTTTTTGTTAAAGCCGTCAAACGTCAGTTTGTCAGAAAACTTCTTACTTAATGCCTTTGGAAACTCATCATCATACACTGAAACGATGATTTTTGTTTCGGCAAAAAGCGGATCTTCCTGATAGTACTTTTTGATGTAAAGTGGCATGAGGGAAGTAAACCAACCATGGCAATGGATAATATCGGGTTGCCAACCTAGCTTTTTAACCGTTTCGGCTACTCCGCGAACGAAAAACATGGCTCGCTCATCGTTATCGTCGAAGTACTTTCCACTTGTTTTATCGGTTAACGCAGATTTTCTTCCGAAATATTCTTCATTATCGATAAAATACACCTGCATACGAGCGGTTGGAATGCTTGCAACTTTGATAATAAGTGGGTGATCAACGTCATTAATCACCAAATTCATACCAGATAACCGAATAACTTCATGAAGCTGGTGCCTCCGTTCGTTAATACAGCCATACTTTGGCATGAAAGTCCTGATTTCTTTTCCCCTTTCCTGAATACCCTGAGGGAGTCTTCTGGCAATTTTTCCTACGTAGGTTTCGTCGATATAAGGGGTAATATCCTGAGAAATAAAAAGGACCCTGGCTTTCTTCATACTCTAAATTCTCCTTTTTTAATTAGGTCATACAAAATTAAACAAAAAATATCCCTTTTTCAAAGTAAATTGTAGCTTTGAGGCCCTTAGTTGTGTTAATTGTAACGAAAATATCAGCTTTACAACACGAATTAGACGCCATTCGCGGTCAACGACCCATTGGTTTTGTACCAACCATGGGCGCTTTGCACCAAGGACACCTTTCACTTATAAGGCAATCTATTGACAATGAATGTTTTACTGTTTGTTCGATTTTTGTAAATCCGACACAATTTAACGATAAAGGTGATTTGGACAGGTATCCGAGGACCCCTGAAAACGATATAGCCCTCTTAGAATCAGCAGGTTGTGAATTATTATTTATGCCGACAGCGGAGGAAGTGTATCCCCAAGGCCAAGTTATTACGTCCTTTGACTTAGGTTATTTAGAAACAATTTTAGAAGGCGCCTTTCGTCCAGGTCACTTTAAAGGCGTTTCCCAAGTTGTTAATCGATTATTTGAAATAGTTCGACCGAACAAAGCCTTTTTTGGCAGGAAGGACTACCAACAATTGCTTATTGTAAAGGAACTGGTGAAAATAACCCATTCTTCCATTGAAATTATTGCAGGCGAAACCTTGCGAGAAGTTGACGGTTTGGCCATGAGCTCCCGAAATCAATTACTTATTCCAGAGCACCGACTAAAAGTTGGAATTATATACAAGACCTTGGTAGAGGCTGGCAAGTTAGCAAAGGAACACTCTATAGAATCAGCAGTAGCGTTTGTTTCACAACGTTTTCAAGCCTTAGATGACTTCCGATTAGAGTACTTTGAGATTCGCGATCCTAGCACGCTGTTGGTCCCCGCTACCGTTCAATCTGGGCATATAGCTTTAATCGCCCTATTTGTAGGAAGAGTAAGACTTATTGACAATATCACTATAGACTAAAACCAATTTGCTCACAGGGGCTTAATTGGCTAATTTCGCGCGTAATTATTTTTCGTTATGAGTACTAAGCAAGAAGATATATTTAAGCAAGTTATTTCACATTGTAAGGAGTATGGATTTATATTTCAAAGCAGTGAAATTTATGATGGACTCAGTGCTGTATACGATTACGGTCAAACAGGAGCAGTATTGAAGAAAAACATTCGGGACTATTGGTGGAAGGCCATGGTTCAAATGCACGACAATATTGCAGGCATTGATGCTGCCATATTCATGCACCCAACAACATGGAAGGCAAGCGGACACGTGGATGCTTTTAACGACCCATTAATTGACAATAAAGACAGCAAGAAGCGCTACAGGGCGGATGTTCTTATTGAAGACCACATGGCCCGTATAGAAGATAAAATAAATAAGGAAGTTGAGAAGGCGTCAAAAAAGTTTACTCCTTTTGACGAAGCCATGTTTCGTTCTACAAATGGGCGTGTTAAGGAATACCAAGCCAAAATTGATGCTGTAAGGGAACGATTTGCAACGGCATTAAACAACAGTGATTTAAATGAAGTACGTCAAATAATTGTTGACGAGGAAATTGTTTGTCCGATTAGCGGTACACGTAACTGGACCGATGTAAGGCAATTCAATTTGATGTTCAGTACCTCTATGGGGTCTGTGTCAGAAGATGCCAATACAATTTATTTGAGGCCAGAAACAGCACAGGGCATTTTTGTGAATTTCTTGAATGTTCAAAAAACCGGCCGCATGAAAATTCCCTTTGGGATTGCTCAAACTGGCAAAGCATTTCGTAATGAAATTGTTGCTCGTCAGTTTATTTTCCGGATGCGTGAATTTGAACAGATGGAAATGCAATTTTTTGTAAGGCCTGGGACCGAGATGCAATGGTATGAACATTGGAAGGCAGCGCGCTTAACTTGGCACCGTTCGTTAGGCCTTGGAAACGAAAAGTACCGCTTCCATGATCATATAAAACTGGCTCACTATGCAAATGCTGCCTGTGACATCGAATTTCAGTTTCCATTTGGGTTCAAAGAACTGGAAGGCATCCACTCACGAACAGATTTTGACCTCAAACAACATGAGCAATTTTCAGGTAAAAAACTACAATACTTCGATCCCGAATTAAACCAATCCTACGTGCCGTATGTTGTTGAAACATCGGTGGGATTAGACCGGTTGTTCTTGGCGGTGTTATCTTCTTCACTTAAAGAAGAGGCTTTAGAAGGTGGGGATACTCGTACGGTACTAAGCCTACCACCCGCATTGGCACCCTACAAAGCTGCAATTTTCCCATTAGTAAAAAAAGACGGGTTACCAGAACTAGCTCAAAAAATAATTGACGACTTGCGTTTTGATTTTGACGTGACTTACGATGAAAAAGACACCGTTGGTAAACGTTATAGAAGGCAAGATGCGATAGGCACGCCTTATTGTATTACAGTAGACCATCAAAGTTTGGAAGACCAGACTGTGACAGTTCGGAACCGCGATACGATGCAACAGGAGCGCGTTGCCATCAGTCAACTACCGCACCTCCTAAACGAAAAAACCGGCATTGCCGGTTTATTAAGAAGTTTAGCTTAATCTACTTATTCGAATTGAGCAGCGATTAGTTGTGCTGTTTGGATGAACTCATCGGGCGTCAGTTTTAATTTTGGATTGGCAAAATTACAATCGCTCATGGAGTTAATTGGTATAATATGCACGTGCGCGTGTGGTACTTCCAATCCAATGACGTGCAACGAGCATCTTTCACAGGGTATGGCCTTTTTAACAGCGAGTGCTACACGCCTTGTGAAGTTCATTAACCCTTGGTAATCGGGTTCAGTCAGATCAAACAGGTAGTCCGTTTCTATTTTAGGAATAACGAGTGTGTGTCCCAATTTCAGCGGAAACACATCCAAAAAAGCGAGGTAGTAATCGTTTTCAGCTACCTTGTAACTAGGGATATCACCTGCGACTATTTTTGAAAATATGGAAGCCATTACATTGAAATTTCAGCAATTTCAAAAGTCATTTTCCCAGCTGGTACTTGAACATCGACCTTATCGCCTACTTTTTTGCCCAGAATTGCCTTACCGATAGGCGAATCGACGGAAATTTTACCCGCCTTTAAATCCGCTTCATTTTCGGCTACGAGGGTGTATTTCATGACCATGCCATTAGTCAAGTTTTTAATTTTCACGGTGGTAAGAATAGAGGCTTTAGAGAGGTCCAGTTTAGATTCGTCTACTATGCGTGCATTAGCGATAACATCTTCTAATTTGGCAATGCGCAATTCGAGTAGTGCCTGGGCTTCGCGAGCGGCATCGTACTCTGCGTTTTCGCTTAAATCGCCTTTATCTCTTGCTTCAACAATTGCTTGCGTAGCCGCTTTTCTTTCAACGGTTTTAAGATGATGGAGTTCATCCTTCATTTTTTGCATGCCCTCTTCGGTGTAGTATCCTATTTGTGCCATTTGATATAAATAAAAAAGAAGAATCCCGATGATAACCGGGACCCTTCTTTGCAAATATAATGAATAAAGTTTTAGAGATTAACTCTTAAACCAAAAGTATGAATGCCCCCAAAAGGATTCGAAAAACGGTAGGCATAATCAAGCCCTACAGTTGATTTATTTTGACCCACTGGTAATTCTATAGTTACACCTGCAGTTGGGCCGCTAAGCGCTGTACGCTTAGTAGACTCAGAAAAAAGTCCCTTTTCGATAACCATACCAGCGCGAAGCATAATCATTTCTTTCCAAGCGTATTCCATACCGAACATGCCATTATCGTATGTAAACGAGTTCGAGCAGTAGTTAGCGCTAAGGCTGAGGCGGTTTGTTCTTGAAACCCCAGAAGAGTCTTTGGAGAGGAAGAAGTCATATGCTGCCCCGATATTGATCATAGCAGGAAGTTCGAAACTACCTGAGCGGTTGTTCACCGTTAATTCGTAACTATTAGTGATTGAGTTAACAGTAACTTGGCGGCTTAAACCGTCACCTTGATAGAACATTTTTGGTCCCCAGTTACGCAAAGCAATTCCAAAGTGGATGTTTTCGTATTTACCTGTGTGGTATTGGATCCCCGCATCTAGAGCGATTCCACGCGCTTTAACGTTAGGCAATTGTTCGTTGATGATTTTCACATTGAGTCCACCGTAAATGGCATCAGAAAACTTCTTTGCATACGAGATGTTGATGTTCATCATCGACACTTGGTAGGTGCCTAGCCCACCATCCGGTTGTTCTTCGGTGGTAGTTTCAATATCTCCACTATTAAGGGTAACGACCCCAAAGCCCAGTGTTCCTGTTTCGCCTACACCTTGAGTAACTCCGAAAGCATTCAGGTTTATACCTGTTCCACCAAACCAGTTAGTACGGTGAAACATCATTTCTGTTTTACGTGTAAAGGCTGTACCCGCAATATTTAAAAATTGTGCCTCAAGGCCGCTCACGCGAGCTGAGTTAGCTCCTGCCATACCCACATTACGTGAGTATGGGTTTATCAGCAATTGTCCGGCGCCCGCTTGTCCAACACGTTCTGGATTTCCTCCGAACATTGTTGAAGCAGAAATGGCACCTGCGAGAATATATACTAAACGTTGTTTCATGTCTGTTACCGTTTACGTAATTAATAACTTTGTACGTCGAGTGGGCGCATAACGCCGAACCACTTCACCACTTTTTCACCGATGCCAGGAGCATCAATATGGAAGATGTAAAGTCCGCTCGCCACCGAAATACTATTTTGGTTTTTAAGATCCCACTCCACAAAATTTGTGCGTTTTGACTTTCTAGTCTCACCACTTGTTTCATAAAGTTCTTCTTGTCCTGCCACACCGCGATTGAGTGTTCTAATCAAGGTGCCATTAAGACTATAAATTTTGATAGTACAAGTATTTGGCAGATTGATGATTCGAACAATATTATCCGTTCTTCTCGCTTCATAGGTTGAAGAACCATAGTAAGGATTTGGCACAACACGAATAAGATCAAGCGCATTTTTCGCCACATCCGATTGGTTGTACAAGGTTGCAATATCACTTGTGTTAAAAGTGTATTGAGGGAAGTTGTAATTATAAGAACCATCATTAGTACCAGCTACAGTGGCTGTTGTAACCAATGATGGATGACTAACCGCGATTACCTTGTTAACTGAAGAAGCGTCGATTGTCGTATCAACTGAGGCCATACCTGCATTACCATAGCGGTAAGGTTTAGTTACGTTGATTTGAATACGTACATCTGACGGCATGTTATCAGGGTGACTGAATTGATTATCGCTAGTAGTCATTGGCATGGTTACCCACATAATATCGCGCTCAATGGCATTGATAGGTGCAATACCAGGACCTGTGAGTTTGGTAGCATTGTTTAGAACCTCATCTGTAAAGAACTTCGACATTACATCAATCATTCGTTTACCACCATCGTAACGACCAAAACCATATGGCATATTTTTCAACAAACCTTGCCAAGATGGAGCGCCAACATTGGACGCTTTGAATTTTCCTTCGATGGAGTTTCCGCCAAATACATAAACGAAGTGTTTACCACCCATACTGTAGGTATAAGGTGTGTTTCTGTTCGAGGTAGGATTCCACAGCATGTCATTACCATTATTTTCTTTTTGGTAACTGTCTTCACCGAAAGCAATGTTCAATCGTTCGCCGGTTTCAAGGTTAATGGCATACCCTGGGAACCAACTCATGCCATTTGCAGCGATATAATCAGCATCATCCGGGCTGCTAGACACTACTCCGTCTCCTACTTTACCATCCTTATCTACTGACTTATGATTCCTTGGCGAGAAATAGAGTGCATTACCTTCTGCCAACGTTGATTTCTCTTGCATTTCGAGAACCACACAACGTGACCATTTTGAACGGTCGCGGGTTAAGACAAATAAAATAGAAGACGTTTTTCTGATATCTGTATTTCCTCTATCTGGCGTGCTTTTTGTTGCCGCGTTAGATTGGAATTTATTGATGAAATAGTCATCAAGTGCCCATGCATTTCCATTGAAACCGGGACCGCAGTAAATGCGAGCTGGGTTGCCTGAAGCACCGCTTGATAATTGGTAGTAAGAAGACACTATCGAGTAAGGAGCCCATGTACCATTTAAAACATTGGCAAATGTTTTAGCAGGATCGTAGAAAGCTTGAATCTTATTATCGCTGCTTAAGCTGTAGTAAGCATCTTCTTGTCCAGCAGTTTTATTTGTACCAGAACGAATCCAATTGAATGGTGTTTCACCGTCGACATCTTGAATTGAACTGAGCCAATTCGTTTTACCATTAATATACGTCATGGTAGCATCGATAAGCGTTGAATTTGCAGGGCCCGCATAACCATCATCAGCGGTTAATGCAGTGAGGTTAGTGAACGTATTAACCTTTAACTCACCTGGATCAGTAACTTGATTCACATTAATTGAGAAACCAAGTTCAGGGAAATAAAACTCGGAACCTACGCTAATAGATTGATAGACCGAATCAGCTGCTGACTTAATTTCGTTAGGATAGTACGTTTTGTTATTAGTCAGATCTTTCAATTCCCAACTAATTTTATTCACATTCAATGTGCCAATAGTACCTGTATATGACACGACACCTGCGGTAGAAGTTGAAGTAACAAAAAGATTGTTACTTACCGTTGGCACAGATGACTTAACAGAGGTATTAATAAATCTGAAACGGTAATCAGCAATATTAATATTCAACGGATCCACCACTTTTATTGTGAGTGGGCCACGTGCATTTTCATACGTTACTTTTTGAGCGAATCCGTTTGCTATTATTTCGTCTTCAGAAGCTGCAGTAAGTGTTAACAAATTACCGCCATTTCCTTGACCTTCTACGCGCGTGATTTTTGGACCGAAACCATAGTATGCTTGTGCAGTAGTACCTTCTTGTTCGAAATCAACAGGATGTGGGGTACCAGCTGCCTTTTTGTACTTGCGGCCTTCTAGGTATGGGCGTTTTTGTCCAAGATAGTTTTCAGTCGGTGAATTCGCCGGTGATTTATCTTCCGAATACTTTAAGTATTCGTTGTAGGCATATGCTACGCAGATAAAGTGGTATTCCTTGTTATTCACCAATTTTTTGTTCTCCAATGTAGAGAAAGCATCTTCGGTGATTTTAAAAGTCGTTTTAATACCTTGGTCCGCACCTTCTACCTTTTTCTTAGGAACGTATCCACCAGTAGTATTGTCCAATTCATAGTTAATGAGTGTAGTCACACCATTTGCTACGTCGCATTGGAAAACAATCTTCGCCTTGGTTGGATCACTTAATTCAGTAGTTGTTACCGCATCATTTTTAGTTTGATAAACAATGTAACCTTCGAAACGGTATTTTTTATCTGGATTCTTCAGTTGATCAATGCTAGAAGTTGGATCGGAGATGATTGTAATATCTTCTTCTTCATAATCATTATTGAAGCGTTTATAATTGTTTTTACCCTTTTCGTTGGTTAGATAGAACACCAATTCATTTGGTAATTCTTGAATGGTCATTTGAGGAGCTTCAGGACCATCTAATAGTTTAAAGCAATTATCAAACAGTGCTTGTGCCTTATCATCGGCCAAGAGTAACAACTCGAGCGACTGAATATTACCACCTTTTGAAGGACTTTGAGCCCAAGGCATACCAAAAGTGATTTCATTCACAGCACCTGGTTTCAAAGTAAAAGGACCTGCAGATTGAAGGAAGCGGCGATCGCCAGGTAAGTTACCTGAACCACGTTCTGTCCAACCGTTACCACTAATAGGATTACCATTATAGACAAATTGAGCAGGTTGAGTCCCGCCGTAAGCATTTCCACCAACGGTGAAGTTAGAGCCATCCTTCCATTTGCCAGTCATGTAATTGTAAAAATGGATGGCGATAGCCGGGTTAGTTGTTTGTGGAGGGAATGCTCCAATGTTGTTGTTGTAGTAGGTAAAACGGCTCATTTGAATCGTTTCACCAGCTTCATCAATAGTACCATCAGCATCGTTATCAAGTCCATCACCCACATCAGCTAATGGACCTTTGAAAAAGTCACAACCTAAAGCAGGAGGATAATCCAAGTAGCCATTTACCCCTGAAATAGATTCATCATACGGATCGGCGTTGTAAATGTAGCCTAAACCACGCGTCACGTCACACCCCACATAATCATCGAGGTAGTACCCTAAATCAGCGTCGTTCCAAATAGTAAAATAGGTTTGGTTAAGTTGGAATGACGAACGGTTATAAATCTCATAACTATAGAAAGTCATGTTATTGATTTCGTCGTTCGTTTTAAATCCAAATGCCTGAGCTCTTACTTCTACACCGATAGGAATACCTTGTGTTTCAGTGTGAATGCCTCCGTTATCGTTGAATACCCAGAATAACGTGTTATCACCATAGAGTTTTGTTTTACAGAAACCGAGTTGATCTTTTTCTGCTTTGTTTTCAATATCGTAAGCAGGATAGTCACCAGCAGCTGGATCGTAATAGCCGTCAAAATCGACGTCAACGAATGGAGCCAAACGGCGACCTTGACGCAGACTAACGTTACCATTACCTGGCCAGTTATTAATTGCTGCTGTGCGTACACCTGATTCAACAAAATTCTCAACTTCCGTTCTTGAAACCTGGAAAATTTCATCGTATTTCAAACACTGAGTTGGATCAGCGGCAGTATTCACTGTATCCAATGGTCCCGGCCAAAAATCGATACCATTTTGACGATAGGTCATTGCGGCGATCTTTAATTGTCCACCTGCGTCTAAGCCACCCAGCCAGATTGAGCCAGCAAAACTAGAAGACACACCGGTATTACGATTTGTGACAGCTGGGACATAGTAGTAGGCATTTGCGTTACCATTTAAATCCCACCACATATCACCGCCAGAGTAAATAATGGTTCTAACATTGTTAAACCACAATTCTTTAGAAGCCTTAGGGCTAGCACATTGTGCCATAGCACGTCCACCTGATGCGCGTTCACGCACTTCAGAAGCAGCACGTTCTCTACCGAAGGTTGTTGCAACCGCGAGGGAGGCCAGTATAAAAATTGAACTTCTCATGATACAAATTTTCTATTATCAGAACTCAAACAGTGCACCAATCCTTATTTGGCGTGGCAGACCGTAGTTGTATGGGTTATTTACACGAATTGAATACATGTCGCTGTAAGCAGCGGCACTATTGGCAAGAGCGAGGGCAGCTTGGGCTTGTGTTGAAGACAAGTAACCATCATCATCAGCAGCTCCGGTGTAATTGTATACACCCAGTATATTACGTGTGTTGAACAAATTCAGCACTTGTACGTACACGTTTAAGTTAGCTGATTTTTTATTGTCAGGATTTTCTTTATTCCACTCGAGCGGAATATTTTTTTCTAAACGCAAGTTGGTACGGAACGTCCATGGTTTCGATGAACCGTTGATTTGTCCGAGTATTGATGATCTCGCGTTACCACCTTGAGTTGGAACAGCAGTACTCCAACGTGTGTATGGTGTACCTGAACCAAGATTAAAGGTAAGGTTCAAGCCTACATTTTCGAGGATATTTACTACTTTGTCTTTTTTGTTTTTATAGGTCGGACCTTTGTAATCTTTCTTCGAACCGAAACGGTAGTCGTAATTTAATACGAATGTGTGACGTTGGTCAAAGTCTAACGGAATTAACACCCTGAGGTTTGGTTGACCAGAGCTTGCTAAGTTAGCACCTGAACCGGTATTTGAACCTGAACCTTCAGCAAACTGAAGGGTGTAGTTGAAATTGAAGCGTGAACCGCCAGTGCGACGGAAATCAAGGATAAATGACAACCCTTTTACAGTGTTAAAGTCAATGTTATCGTACATGATGTAACTCTTCGGGTAAGCCCCAACAACCACACGTTGGTTGATAAGGTTACGTTGCTCACGGTAGAATGAAGTAATAGTGAGTGAAGCGTTTTTACGTTCATTCAAAATCTGTGAGAAGCCTAATTCATAATCCACGGTTTGTTGAGGGCGTTGGTTTGGATTGTTTACCGTAGGTAAGTTAGCTGCTGAAGGAAGGTAATAGTAATCAAGTGGACTAAGAACGCTATTTGTTGGGCGTTGCATCAAACGGTCGTAGTGAGCAAAGAAGTTGGCTACGTCAGAAATAGGGAACGAGAATGCCAAACGAGGTTGTGGAATAATTGCAGCTTTGTAAGTAGTGAAACCACCAGTTGACATAGCTTTGTCGTAATCACCAAGATCTTTGTATAAAGGAACTGGTTTACCATCTGATGCTGCGATTAACGTTGGGTCAGAAATTTCAGAACCCTCAGCGTTGTACCATTTGTCGCCATCGCGATACCCTTTGATTGACAAAGGTGACCGGCCACCAGTTGGGTTTTGTGCTACATATACAGCAGCATCTTTAGAAATATTTGTAGGGATATTATCACTAAAGCCAGCAGGCAGGTAGGATAAACTGTTTAGATCACTAACACGCGCCAAGTCATGAAGCGCATATTTATCTTTAAGAACTGGTTGGTTGGCATCATAACGGTCAACACGAAGCCCTACCAAGAACTTAATGTCTTTGAAGTCAAATTTATCCATGATATATGCAGAAGCATAGATAGGTTTAAATGATCCGATAGGATAAAGTGGGCGACCATTCTCATCGGTTTTGGTGAGGAAGTCGGAAATGTTGATGTTGCCTTTATCCTTTACACCGTGGTGGTTGTAACCCTGATAGGAAACTAGGTTAGCCGCATCGGTATTACCCAATAAGTCTTCAGCACTAAACATATCGAGGTTAAGGATATCTGGATTCAAGCCATCGGTATTAATAAAGCCGGTGTAATTTTTAGGCAAGCCTAATTTTTCAAGTAAACGTTCTGAGAACTGTGTTTGTTTATCTGCTTGATAGAGGTAGTTGTAATAATAGTACGGCACCAAACTGCTGAGGTTTTCGTTAAGAATGGGGTTTGTTTCATCCAATTCCGCTGTGTGTTGATTTGCGATTTGACGCATACGAGTCCACAATGCAGAAGCGGCAACGCCGAAGGAGCGGCTTATGCGTTGATCGAATTCAAAACCGATGGTCACAGCGTGGCTTTTTATATCAGCATTAAAGCTTGCCACACCGCGGTATTGTTCACTTTGTGCGTAAGAATAGCCACTTGGTGTTGTTCCAAAGTTTAGGAACATATTATAGATTGTTTGTGGGCTACCGCCATTTACCAGACCGTTTAGTGACTGAATTACTCCAAGGTAATGTAACTGTGGATTTAGTTGTGAGAGAAGGTACGAGGTATAGATTTCAGAATCGGGGTTTTTGCCACCGGGAGTAAACGTTAATGGTTGTTCTGTCCTTCCAGTGTAAACATAGGCATTCCGTTGAACACCATTTACAACGTAATCAGGCACGTAGGTATAATTGAACGCGAAGTTTTCATCCAAGAACTTGCGATCGAAATTACCGATGTATCCATAATCAAAAATCTTGTCCTTATGCTGAGCACTTTGTGAGCGTGAGTAAACGGTTTCATAACTAAAGTTCATTTTGAAAAAGGCGTTCGAAATTAAGGACTGAGTCTTCGTTTTATCTTGCGCTGCGTTTCCAAATTTTTGTGTTAAAGCTATATTTGTACGGAAGCTTCGTGAATAACCAGTAGAGTTATTATTGCTATTCATGAGTGCACCAGCGATACCAGAAGACATTCCATCGGAGTACTCAAAATAGTTCCCGAATGAAATGTTTGTGTTTGCAGATGGTGCGAAGTCAATTTTTCCGTTTAAAGAAATGGAGCGGGCTGCCGAATTTGGGCGATAACGTTGCGTGGTCATATCCGCCTTGGTCAAGTATTCTGAGCTATAAATATAACCAGTACCTGAAGGTGAAAGAATAAACGGTGTTGTTTTAAGTTCTTCTAGTTTAGAATCCTTTAAAACATAGATATCTCCATATGGAGGGGTTGGTTCCTTAATATAAGTCCCTTGTCCTGAAACGAAGAAACCAAGAACAGTACGACGGGTAGTATCGCGTTTTTTCCAAATTGGGCCGCCCACACTAAAACCGAGTGAATTGTATCCATAAGGATCTGTTAGTTGAGAGCTGATTAATTCGATACCACCAAAATATTTGGATTGCGGCCCCCTGGTAGAAATTGAAATAGCGCCGGAGGTTAAGTCCCCATAGGAAGCTGGCACCCCGCCTGTGATTACGTTTAACTGTTCAATCGATTGTTGAGGAAGATTTGGAGTACCAAAAACTTTTACCCCATCGACGAAGTAAGTTGCGGCGCCACTGCGACCACCACGTATGTTGAGACCTTTACCTTCATCGGACTGATAAACACCAGCAGTAGTTGCGGCAACGGAGTTAACGTCTTTGGAAGCGAGGTTTTGATAATCTTCACGAGTAACGGTAGCCCCGGACTTGGTATCTGGGTCAATAAGCGGCACTTGGTAGGTAACAACTACCACCTCATCTAGTTTAACGCCTTCATCATTTGACAAGGCTAGGGTAACATAGGCTGTTTTGCCTTCACCCACCACCACGTCACGAATTTCCATTGGTTGGTAGCCCATGTAAACCCCTTTCACCGTGTATTTGCCAGGTGCAAGCGGTTTAATAAATGCCTCTCCATCAATATTAGTTGTGGCAACACCGACCATAACGCCATCCCTGTAAGCCACAACGTTGGCGAAAGGGATCGGTTCCTTGGTGTTTTTGTCTTGTAATAGTACCTTGATAGCTCCATTGTCCGACTGAGCAAATAAGCTCAACGTTCCCAACAGAAATAGAATAGCACTGAGGTATAATTTCTTCATAGTGTTAAATTACCTTAATAAAACAGCGTCTTGCGAAGCCTTAAATTTAACTACCCCTGTGGGAACTGGCAAAAAAAACTTCTCTCGGTTTTTCACAGCACTGACAATCAGAGTATTAGCTTTTGAAGGCATAAAATTGACACTTTTTCCATTTGTAAAGTTAAGTGAAGGATTTAGATGCCAACAAGCGTTAAAAAATGTGGCGAACGGTGTTTTACAAGTGGTGGGTGGATGGGGGTAAATGGAGTCGCTAGTGGATTAGTGTTTTCTTTTTTTGAACCACCTTCTGAAAACGTTTTCTCTTTTACGATCGTTGGCCAGGCTTGACTTGCGGCGGTTTTCCTTCATGCTTCGAATAGAGCGTTTCGATTGAATTCTTTTGTGATGTGCTCGAATTGCTTTTTGTTCGGCCCGTTCTTGGCGACGCTTTTCTCTTGCCTCTTTGCGTAACTGTTTATTCGTTTTTAGTTCTTCTTTAACGGTTTTTTCACGTGGTCCCGATGGTTGTTGCGCCAAGACATCATTTGAGCCAAAAGCCATTAAAAAACTGAAGAATAAAAGAACTTTTTTCATGTCGAGGATTTAGTGTATTGAATGACCTCCACTCCGAAACGTCTTAAGAACTCGACCCCTTCATCAGTTGGTAGTCCTTTATAAGCAGCATAGCTCGAAAGAAAAAACACCTTTTTGATACCCATGGTATAGATGACTCGTGCACAGGCGATACAAGGCGAGAGTGTAACGTATAAAGTAGCGTTTTCTAGGCTTACATTGTTTTTTGTGGCGAACAGTATGGCATTTTGTTCCGCATGAAGTGCCAATGAGCAGGAGCCTTTACTATCCTTTTCGCATCCTTTGTCTGGCCATTCCACATCACAATTATGAGTACCTGCTGGTGGTCCATTATATCCCAATGAAATAATACGCGTATCTTTAGTAAGAACAGCGCCCACATGCGCTCTTACACAGTGTGAACGCTGAGCCAGGCGTTCAGCCAGCTCCATGTAAATCTCGTCAAATGAAGGTCGTTTGTTCATATCGCTTCGCTGACTACTTCTGTCACATGGTCGGGCAATACACGTTTAAGTAATGCCTCTATTCCCGATTTTAGTGTGATGGTGCTGCTAGGGCAGCCACTACAACTACCTCTCATTTGCACAGTCACCACGCCCTCCTTTAAATCTTTGAATGTAATTAGCCCACCGTCTTGTTCAACAGCGGGACGAATGTATTGTTCTAGCACCTCAATAATTTTTTGTTCGATTTCATTGGTAGGAGTTTCGTGATGTGTATTAACGCGGATAGTTTCTTTAAACGAGTTGTCCTTTGGCATTGCTTTTTCCGGAAGGCTTGTCACCACCCCATTTCCATCATTCAACCACTTTGTAATGAAAGTTCGAAGTTCATCCCGAATCTCTTCCCATTCCAAAGCCTCTATTTTGGTAATAGCCACATAATTCGCCGTAATGAAAACCCTTTTCACGAATGGAAATTGAAAAAGCGCTTTAGCAAGAGGCGATCCAGAAGTTTCAGAAGGTTGCAAGTACTCAGCAGTAGCCCCAGAAATTAGCAACATGCGATTAGCAACAAATTTCAAACTTGAAGGGTTAGGTGTTTCTTCAGCGTAGATGATATATGGAATTTCGTTCGGATTCATGATTTACAAAAGTAAGCAAGATTTGATTGGTTTAGCTTCTTTAAGTGGTGTAGTGGATATAAATGATTGCAAGCACCAACTTAACTACCATAAATCGTGTGTTAACCCAAATTTTGATCCATTGCCATCAATTTCTAATCTGAATATCGTGAGCAATATTGCGTTAACTTTGAGGAACTATTACCAACCTTTCCTATAAATTTAGACTATGCAAACATTTGAATTGTATTTAGCAGGGCGATTTATTCAAACAAACGATGTATTGCAAGTGAATGATAAATACACGCAAGTCCCTTTCGCAAAGACCTTTCTTGCTGGGCCCAAGGAATTTGAATCGGCCATACAGCAGGCTGAAGACTCTAAATCTGCGTTAGCTAATTGGCCCATATTCGAGCGTTTTAGCACATTAAATCAAATAGCCGAAAGGATACAGCACTCGCGAGAAGAATTAGCCACTTTGTTGAGTCGTGAAAGTGCCAAGCCCATGATGTATGCGTTAGCGGAGATTAATCGTGCTGCGCAGACCTTTTCAGCAGCTGCCACTGCTTGCCGCAATTTAACAGGAGAGATTATTCGACTGGATTGGACACCCAATGGAAAAGGGCGGACCGGTTATGTGCAGCCCTTTCCAATAGGCGTTGTTGCAGGCATTTCACCATTTAATTTTCCGATGAATTTAGCCGTTCATAAACTAGCGCCAGCGCTTGCTGTCGGCTGTCCGATTATCTTAAAACCGGCCTCTTCTACCCCACTTTCGACATTAGCACTTGCTAAAATACTTGATCAATGTGGTGTGCCAAGAGGCGCTGTTTCCATCTTACCCTCCACAAGGGAAACTGGTATGGCATTGGTCACAGATGATCGCATTAAGCTATTAAGTTTCACTGGATCGCCGGAAGTTGGTTGGTATTTAAAAGAAAAAAGCGGAAAGAAGAAAACGGTGTTGGAGTTGGGCGGTAATGCTGGTGTTATCATCAGTAAATCGGCCCAGCTTGAGGAAATAATTACGAAATGTATTGTAGGTGCCTTTTCTTATAGCGGACAAGTGTGTATACACGCTCAACGTTTTTTTGTTCATAGGGATCACTACCCCACTTTTCTCGACTTGATGCTATCAGCCGCTAAGCGTTTAAAAATTGGTTCTCCCCTAGATTCTTTGACTGAATTTTCGGTTATGATAGATGCAGAAAACGCCCAAAGAGTGGATACTTGGGTAGATGAAGCCATAGCAACTGGGGCCAAGGCCGTACTGCGTGGTAATCGCATGAAAAACCACTTGGATCCAATTATTCTTACCCAAACCCAAGCCGAAATGAAGGTTCGAAGGGAAGAAGCCTTTGGTCCCGTTATATGCATTGAACCTTTTGACACTATAGAAGAAGCCGTGGCCTTGGTGAACGAAGGCCGCTTTGGCTTGCAATGCGGAATATTTACAGAAAAGGTTGACGAAATAGACTATTCCTACACGCATTTGGAAGTTGGCGGTGTTATTCACAACGACGTTCCCACCCTTCGATTTGACCATATGCCATACGGAGGTGTGAAGGACAGTGGGATGGGAAGGGAAGGTGTAAAATACGCTATGCAGGACATGATGGAGATGCGAGTGCTTGTTAAATAATGCACACTGTTGTTGATAAAGCAACTGTGTATTCGAACGGCCATCATTCAATTTCAAGACATGGAGCAGCATGGTGTTAAAAACCTCTTTGAGAATAATCGAGCACTTTTCAATTTTATTTGTAACTTAGGGATTATCAAAATCTTATAACATGAATTATAAATCATTACTCGCTTCATTTGCAATTTTGATTTCTAACACTGTCAGTTCGCAGTGTGGAACCGCCGTTACGAATGGCAGTTCAGGCAACATGTTTACTCAAATACGCAACTCCACCAATCCCGTTGCGGTTGATAAAGCCCTTAATACCGTGGTTTTCATCCACCGTAACAACAACTTGGTAAACGGTGGCAATTCAGGTCATTTACGGTACGACGTTTCCACAAATGGCGGCACCTCTTTCACTGTTGATTATGGCAATCTTAACCCCATCAATACCAGTTTAGCCAGGTATCCAAACGTAGCTATCTACAGTGCTACCAACAATACCAATCCCAACTCCGCCTATGTATGTTACATGGCTGCAACAATTAGTTCATCTTCGTCGGCATGGAACGGTTTAGTAGAAGGTGCAACACAAGTTGGCACGAATAATGGCACAGAAAATTACAATGTTCCTGTGACTGCACCTCAATTAATACCACATTCCCTTGTGAAGGGTGCACCTGGTGTGTATTGGGCAGTAGATGGTCTTTTCAATGGCATTAACATTACCGGCTATGCTGTATACAAAGGCGTTTGGACTCCAAGTGTAAATTCAGTCAGCTGGGTCACCAATTATACCGTTACCCCACCCTTTAATACAGGGTATAATGGCACACCACAAGTTGGTGATTACAATATTGCCTTTGACCCAACGGGACAAACAGGCTGGTTAAGTTTCTTAGGGCATGTATCACCTGGACCAACAGGTTATGCCTACTACCCCGTATTTTACAAAACCACCAATGGTGGAGCCACTTGGACAGGTCCAATACAAGTTGACCTCAACACCTTAAGTTGTATTACGCAGAGCATTGCCTCAGGAGGTATACCTACTACCAATTTCGAGCACGATTTAGTAGTAGATGTTAATGGAAATCCCCATTTAGTTACGACTATTTGTTATGGCACAGGCGCATATGCTGTTCAATACACACAAACTCACCGGATGTATGACATAACTATGCAGAACGGTTTATGGGTAGCAAGAGACATAGCCTCGGTTCAGGCTGGTAGGGGCACATTTGGCGCCACACCTAATATTACCACGCTTGACATGTCGCCACAAGCAGCCCGATCAGCAGATGGAACAAAGGTGTTCTTTAGTTGGGTTGATAATACCAATTACACCTTGGGGCAAGCTAATCAGACCCCTGATTTATTTAGCAGGGCCTATGATGTAACGCAAAACAAGTGGACCAACATAAAAAACTTTTCCTCATGTAACATGGCCACCAGTGGTAAAATGTTTTATACGCACTTAGCTTCGGAGGTACTAGAGCCGTCTTCTGGTATGTATAAAATTGCACCAGTCTATGCAGAGTTTACCTCAGGAACAGATCCAGCCTTACAGAGTAATTTTAAATTTCTAGACGGATGTACTTTTGCTATAGCTGAATTCAGTATCAATCCACCAGCCGCTCCCACCATCTCATTAAGTTCAGGACCATCACTTCTCCTTTGTCCCGGTAGCACCGTTAACGTTAGCGTTGTAGGAGGCGGCTCTGCCATTTGGAGTAACGGCGTTACCTCTACCGTTTTGCCTGTTTCACAATCTAGTCTAACCACCTATTCAGTAATAGCACAAGTAGGCTGTGGTACAGGCACCGCGGCTTTATCCGTATCAATGTTGTCGGTAAGCGTTTCGAGTAATTCCACTGCCGCCTGTGTAGGACAAACAGTAGGCTTTAGTGTAAATGGAAATGCCACTAACTACACTTGGATGCCGAGTGGGCAAACCGGCACCAGTTACGCTGTAACTGCAAGCACAGCCAGTGTATTTACAGTGATTGCGGGCGTTCAAGGCTGTAGCACTACTTACACAACCGGATTTAACATCTTACCGTTGCCAACAGTCAGCATATCGGGCAGCACGGTCACTTGCCAAGGCACGGCCATTACCCTTACAGCTTCAGGAGCAGCAACCTATACCTGGAGTTCAGGAGGCACTTCAAGTACAGAAACAGTTTCACCAGTAGCCTCCTCCATCTATACCGTTTCGGCCACTGGTTCAAACGGTTGTGGAAGCAGTGGCTCGTTCACTGTTAACACGCTACCACTTCCTTTAGTAACTGTATCCAGTGATCAAAGCACCGTATGTGCAGGCAAACCGGTAATACTAACCGCATTTGGCGCCCAAACATTTACTTGGCTACCTAGTACCATCAATTGGAGTTACAGTGCTACCCCTTCCGTTACTGGTGTTTATACCGTGAATGGTGAAGATGCCAATAATTGTATAGGCACCCAAACCATTGGTATAATTGTGTATCCGAATCCAACACTTAGTGCAGTCGCCTCCAGAACCTTGTTTTGCAAATCAGAAAAGACAGTTACACTAACTGTAAATGGCGCCAGCACGTATACGTGGATGAATGGTCCCTTTACCAGTACCTACGGCGTTACTCCACAAGCCACCTCAGTATATACTGTAACAGGTTCGAACACTAATGGGTGTAAAGCCAGTACCACTGTAGAAGTCGCTTATTCAACCTGTAGTGGCATTGAAAATTGGACACTATTGCAGCAAGCTACCCTCTATCCAAACCCAACCAATGGATTGCTTACAATCAGTAATTTATCAAGCGGAGTGCGTGTTACCCTATTTGACGCCACAGGCCGTATGGTGTATGAAAAAACGACGGATGGAGATGCAATAACAATTGATTTAGCCGGTTATAACAAGGGGGTTTATGTGATTAATTTGACAAGCGATACAAGTCGAAGGACAATAAAAGTTATCCATAACTAAAACTTTAGGTCAATTGGCACTACCAATCACGTAAAGATTGGTTTATCTTTGTTGTTTTTAATTATGGGAAGGATATTCGAAACCAGGAAGGCCACCATGTTTAAGCGTTATGCCAAAATGGCTAAAGCTTTTACAAAAATTGGTCGCGATATAGTTATTGCAGTAAAGATAGGGGGACCCAATCCAGAGTCAAACGCTCGTTTGCGGATGATTATTCAAAATGCCAAGGCTGTTAACATGCCAAAGGCCAACGTTGAAGCGGCCATAAAACGTGCCAGTGAGAAGGACTCGAGTAATTACGAAGAAGTCATTTATGAAGGTTATGCGCCACATGGCGTACCTGTATTAGTAGAGTGTACTACCAATAATCCAACCCGTACTGTTGCTAGTGTACGCATGTATTTCAACAGAGCTGGTGGTTCATTAGGAACTAGTGGGTCAGTCAGTTTTATGTTTGAGCACGTTGCCCTATTTAAAATTGAAGAAGGCACCATGAGCAAGGATGACCTTGAATTAGATTTAATTGATTTTGGTCTCGAAGACATTACCCATGATACGGACAATAAACAGTTCATTATTCAGGTTAAGTTTTCAGATTTTGGCAACATGCAACAAGGGTTGGAAGAGCGCAAGATTACGGTTTTAGAAACCAGTAAAACCTACATTCCAACAACTACAAAGGAATTAACTCAGGAGCAAGAGGCAGAGGTAATGGCCATGATAGAGAAGATGGAAGAGGATGATGATATTCAGGCCGTTTACCACAATATTGCCTAAGTGGAGAAAATCTGGAATATCCGTTCACAAAAAAGTACTGAGATAACACGTGACCTTCAGCACTCGTTAAGTGTTGATAGGGTTGTTGCCTTATTATTAGAAAACAGAGGCATCGACAGCTTTGAGAAGGCTAAATTCTTTTTTAGGCCAGATTTAGTTCATTTGCATGACCCTTTTATTATGAAGGGAATGGAAGCTGCTATTACACGTATAGAGAAAGCAGTACAAGGTGGGGAAAAAGTGCTTATTTATGGCGATTACGACGTGGATGGAACTACTGCTGTCAGTGTAGTTTATAGTTTCTTCAAAGACATTATAAAAGCTATCCGCTATTATATTCCCGATCGTTACAAAGAGGGTTATGGTATATCGGTAGCTGGAATTGACTATGCGGCCGCCAACGGTTATCAGCTAGTTATTGCTTTAGATTGTGGGATTAAGGCCAATGACAAAATTGCCTATGCTAATTCAAAAGGTGTTGATTTTATTATCTGTGATCACCATTTACCGGGCTCAGAAATCCCAGCAGCGGTTGCGGTATTGGATCCGAAGCAATCAGATTGCCCCTATCCCTATAAAGAATTAAGTGGAGCAGGCATTGGTTTTAAACTTGTACAAGCCTATTCCCTCAAAAACCATCTTCCGATTGAAAAATGTTATTCTTATCTTGATTTAGTAGCAGCAAGCATTGCAGCCGACATCGTTCCTATAACCGGTGAAAACCGGGTTTTGGCTTACTATGGTTTGGAAAAGATTAACGTCAATCCTCGTCCAGGATTTAAGGCCTTATTACAAATAAATCAGCAAAAAAGTGCCGTCAATATAGGCACGTTGGTTTTCACACTTGGTCCCCGTATCAATGCTGCAGGGAGAATTGAACACGGCAGTAAGGCAGTTGAGTTGTTAACCTGTGAAGATGAAACCGATGCACAAGCTAATGCTATAGCGATAGACGATACGAATACTCAGCGGCGTGATTTAGATTTAGGAACCACCAATGAAGCCTTGGAAATTCTAGAATCAGACCCCCTGCAACACACTAAAAAAACCACGGTGTTGTTTAATAGCAGCTGGCACAAGGGTGTTATAGGAATTGTAGCTTCCCGTCTTATCGATAAATTTTATAGGCCTACCATTATACTTACAGAAAGTGATGGTATGGTAACAGGTAGTGCAAGAAGTGTAAAAGATTACGATGTACACCATGCTATAGAACAATGCAGTGAATTGTTAGAGCAGTTTGGCGGGCACAAATATGCAGCAGGGTTGTCGATGAAAAAACACAACGTAGAAGCCTTTAAACAAAAGTTTGAATCCATTGTTGCAAGCAGTATCACTCCAGAACAACTGATACCCCGCATTGACATTGATATTGAAACGGAGTTTCATGAAATTACCCCTAAACTTTTGAGAATACTCAAGCAATTTGCGCCTCATGGTCCAGAAAATATGGCTCCCCTCTTTTGCAGTCGGCATGTGTTTGATACAGGTTGGGGACAAGTGTTTGGCAACAACCATTTAAAATTGGAATTGTATCAAAAAAGCAACCCACATATTCGTTTTCAAGCCATTGCGTTTGATAAAGGCGATTACATTAGTTTCTTTCAAAACAAGCGACCAATGGACATTGTTTTTAAAATTCAAGAAAATGATTTTAGGGGCGTGACTACCTATCAATTCGTTATTGAGGATTTGAGAATTAGTCAAGAATCTTGAGCGGCAAATTTCCGCATTAAATGACTGTATCGCAGGTAAAGCGCCAGGCCAACAAATATCAAGGCAACCAGCAATGCAATCCACACACCAAAGGATGCCATGTTAGAGTAATACGCCAAGAAGAGAGCAAGCGGTATTGCCACCACCCAGTACCCAATAAGTGTGATGTATGTTGGGTATTTAACATCTTGCATTCCCCGAAGTACGCCAATCATCGTAACTTGAAGCCCATCAAAAATCTGAAACAATGCTGCGATAATAAGCAAGTCGGAAGCGATAGCGACTATTTCTACATCTGAAGTAAAAATGAGCGGTAGGCTGTTTTTAAGCAGCAGGAAGAAGAGTCCGAATACCCCCATGACTCCTAACGCCAGCATAATAGCCGTATTACCAGCTAGACGCAATTGTTTCCAATCTTTCGCAGCGAAGTATTCGGCCGATCTGATTGTTGCTGCACTACTAATTCCACTGGCGAACATATAAGTAAACGAAGCTAAATTAAGCGCAATGCCATGTCCATCTAAATGTTCTTTACTGAAAGTGCCGCAAATAATACCAGCGATTGCAAATGCGGCCACCTCAAACGTAAACTGAAGAGCAGAATTAAACCCGATTTTCCAAAGCCGCTTCAAATCAACTGTGTTTATTTTTACCACTCTAAAATAGTTTCGAAGTTCGGGCACCCATGATGATTTTAACAGTCCCCAAATAAATATCAATCCCATTGCCATTCGGCTAATAAAAGAAGCCCAAGCCGAACCCAAGTAGCCTAGTTCAGGAAGTCCGAATTTCCCCCAAATTAAGCCATAGTTTAGGCCGATGTTGACTAGATTACCAAGAACACTAATTACAAGAGCCAAACGCGTATTAGAGATGCCTTCACAAAACTGTTTACCAGTAAAGAAAAAGGATACAGGTATCATTGAAAATATGAGAATTTCAAAGAAAGGAATAGCCTTGTCAACCACTTCAATTGGTTGCTTCATGTATTGCATCATGGGTGAGAGAAGGCTAAGAAGCACGAAACAGCCCATAGCAACCAAAAAATTCAAGAACATTGCACTTTTGAATAACGACGTCATTTTTTTATCGTCGCCTTCATTTCTTGCTTCAGCAACTAGTGGCGTTACGGCATAACTCATGCCGATACAAAACACCAAAACAAGAATATAAAGACTATTAGAAAGTACCCCGGCAGCGAGTTCTTCCTTGCCTAATTTTCCAAGAAATATGATGTCAACCAGTGAAGTTAGCACATGCCCCACTTGTGTTAAAACAACGGGCCATGCCAATGTAAGCGTTTCACGTACATGAAACTTATTAGGACGAAGGCGATTCACGTTACCGTCCCCTTCTTTGTTTATGCGTTTTTGGTGCCCCTTTAACCTCAGCATCCACAAACACAAACGACAACTGTTTCTTCATTAAGTCGGCGTCCATCACCTTAATTTTCACCTGATCACCTAGCGTATAAATTTTACCTGTATTCCTACCGACGTATCGGTAATTATCCTCGTCAAACACATAGTAATCGTCCTTCATATCTCTCGAACGCACGAGTCCTTCACATTTGTTCTCAACTATTTCAACAAAAATCCCCCATTCAGTAACACCACTAATAACCCCGATGAATTCTTGTCCGATTTTATCTTTCATGAATTCAACTTGTTTATATTTAACCGAGGCCCTTTCTGCATCTGCTGCAACCCTTTCCATTTCAGAACTCTGCTTGCAAAGGAATTCCAATTCTTCTTTATTCGAGTAGTTGAGTTGGTGTAATCGAGCATCGAGTAAACGGTGAACGAGTACATCAGGGTAACGGCGGATTGGTGAAGTAAAATGTGTATAAAAGTCAAAGCCAAGGCCATAGTGGCCAACATTCGTTGTCGAGTAAACTGCCTTTGGCATACTTCGTACTGCTAATAATTCGATCATGCCCTGTTCCTTTTTATTTCGAACATCCATCAATAATTTATTAATGGATTGAGCCGTTTTCTTTTTGTTAGCGATGTTCATCTCATATCCAAATCTGGCAACGAAGGAACTAAGGTCTGCCATTTTTTCATCAGAAGGCACATCGTGAATACGATAAACACTGGCCGGACCAGACGTTTTCTTTTTCTTTGATTTATCGTTGTTTTCAGATTTATCATCGCCTTTACTTAGAAATTCAGCTACTTTCTTATTAGCAAGCAGCATAAAATCTTCGATTAGTTTATGGGCATCTTTTTGTGTTTTGAAGAACACGCCAATAGGATTTCCCTCTTCATCCAGATGAAATTTAACTTCTGCTTTATCGAAAAAAATGGAACCATTTTTTGTACGGTCATTTCTAAGCACTTTTGCCAACCGATCCAGCACCATTATCTCCTCTTTGTAGTCACCCTCACCGCCCTCAATAATCGCCTGCACCTCTTCGTAGGTAAATCGTCGGTTCGAATGAATAACCGTTCTACCGAACCATTGGTCGTGAATAGTTGCCTGATCATCGAGTGTAAAAACGGCCGAGTAGCAATATTTGTCTTCATTCGGACGTAATGAGCAAACAAAGTTACTGAGGACTTCTGGCAGCATTGGGATTACCCTGTCCACCAAGTAAACACTAGTTGCGCGGTTTACGGCCTCTTTGTCAAGAATGGAGCCCGGTTTTAAATAATAGGTAACATCGGCAATATGGACGCCAATTTCCCAAAGACCACTCTCTAGTTTTTTAATTGAGAGAGCATCATCAAAATCCTTCGCATCAAACGGGTCAATAGTAAAGGTTGTAATAGTTCTAAAATCACGTCGTTTCGCTACCTCTTCCTCTGTTATTTCAACAGGCAATTTCCGTGCTTCGTATTCAACATCATCGGGGAATTTATCTGGCAAACCAAACTCAACCATGATGGCGTTCATTTCTGTTTTATGTTCACCCGGATTTCCGAGTACAGATACAACACTTGCTGAGGGGTTGGATTCATTTTCTTTCCAATCCTTTATTTTAACCACCACCTTTTGTCCATCTTTTGCTCCTGCATTATCCCCTTGGCGGATATAAAAATCAACATGGATTTTATTATTATCAGGGACGAAGTATAAAAATTTGGGGTTTGTGTGTACAGTGCCAACGAACTCTGTTCTAGCACGTTTGAGCACGGCTACCACTTCCCCTTCGCGACGTTTTCCTTTACCGCGTCGCGGTGTGAGCAACACCTTTACCATATCACCTTGAAGCGCGATGGAGGTTTTTCGAGCCGGGATGTAGATATCTGGTTGATCAGGGCTAAATGTAACAAACGCTGTACCTTGAGATGTAAAATCAATAGTTCCAGTTACATAGTCCCTCGTTTCTTTAATTTGAAACTTACCCCGTTCAGCTTCGAGCACCATGCCCTCTGTTTTCAATGCTTCTAGAGCCTCTGTCAGATTTTGGCGCCCTTGTTCGTCATTGATTTCCATAGCTGCGCCCAGCTGTTTATAATTAAATGTTTTACCACCATTGTGTTTCAGGAAATCGAGAATATCCTCGAATAAATACCGAATAGGTTTGCCGGAACGAGCCATAGAAATTGAAAATTAAATCTAAAAAAAATCCCCCGCTGTTGGCGAGGGACTTTTCATTACTTCTTAAGTGCAAGTTTCAAATTATCATCGAGTGCTTGCAGGAATTCTTCTGTGTAGAGGAAGTGTTCGCCATGTTTAACGCTATTACCATAAGCGCAAACAGCAAGGTCCTTGGTCATTTTTCCACTTTCAACCGTTTCAACACAAACTTTCTCTAATGTTTGGCAGAAGTGAATTAGTTCTTGGTTGTTGTCTAATTTACCACGGAATTCCAAACCTCTTGTCCAAGCAAAAATAGATGCAATAGGATTTGTTGAAGTAGGTTTACCAGCTTGGTGATCACGGAAGTGGCGGGTAACGGTACCATGAGCGGCTTCAGCCTCCATAATATTACCATCTGGAGTTACTAATACCGATGTCATTAGTCCTAATGAACCAAAACCTTGTGCCACAGAGTCGGATTGAACATCACCATCGTAATTTTTACAAGCCCACACGAAATTGCCGTTCCATTTTAGGGCAGAAGCAACCATGTCGTCGATAAGACGGTGCTCGTATACGATGCCAGCTGCTTTGAATTTATCCTCGTAGCTTTCAGCGAAGATTTCAGCGAAAATATCTTTAAAACGACCATCGTATTTTTTAAGGATGGTGTTCTTAGTTGATAAATATAAAGGCCATTTCTTACTCAATGCCATGTTGAAGCACGAGTGTGCAAATCCGCGGATGGACTCTTCGGTGTTGTACATACCCATTGCAACACCAGCACCTTTAAAATTGTAGATTTCGTGTTCAATTTCCTTACCATCTTCACCGATGAATTTCATTGTCAGTTTACCTTTTCCAGGCACAACGAAATCGGTAGCGCGGTACTGATCGCCGAAAGCGTGGCGACCAACGATGATTGGGGCTGTCCAGTTACTTACTAAACGAGGTACGTTTTTACATACGATAGGTTCGCGGAACACGGTTCCATCGAGGATATTGCGGATAGTGCCGTTCGGCGACTTCCACATTTGTTTTAGATTAAATTCTTTAACACGCGCCTCATCCGGTGTAATGGTTGCACATTTGATACCTACTTGGTACTTTTTAATTGCTTCAGCGGCATCAATTGTTACTTGGTCATTTGTTTGATCGCGGTATTCGATTCCCAAATCATAGTACTTAATATCTACATCGAGATAAGGGAGGATCAATTTATCCTTAATAAATTTCCAGATAATACGGGTCATTTCGTCCCCGTCGAGTTCCACGACCGGATTGGCCACTTTAATTTTAGTCATTTTATGTAGGCTGTTGAGGTTTAAAAATAGAGCACAAAGCTATAAAAACAAAGAGAACTGCCAATACAGAAATAGGATGATTTTAATGGTATTGAGTATATTTGAGGCAAACTGTTGATATATGAAATTTCACAAGGAAGGCTGGCCAAGTCTGATTTTTGTACTACTAGTAAGCGCTGCCTTAATAAGTTTGATTCGATGGGCTGCGCCAGAACTCGTGATTTTACACTGGTTAGCGTACCTCATCTCTGGCTTTTTAACCCTCGTTATTGTCCAATTTTTCAGGCATCCTATTCGCCAACTTACCCAAGGAGAAGGTTTAATAATAGCCCCTGCGGATGGAAAAGTGGTGGTAATTGAGGAAACCACTGAGTCTGAATACTTTAAAGACAAAAGACTTCAAGTCAGCATTTTCATGAGTCCAATTAACGTACACGTTAACCGCTACCCAATTGGTGGATTAGTAACCTATTTTAAATACCATCCTGGCAAATTTTTAGCCGCTTGGGAACCTAAAAGTAGTACGGACAATGAGCGCACGACAGTCGTTGTTAAAGGAAGCAATGGTGTTGAAGTACTTTTCAGACAGGTAGCTGGAGCCTTAGCAAGGCGGCTGGTGTGGTATTGCAAGGAAGGCGACAGTGCCAGCCAAGCAGGTGAAATGGGCTTTATTAAATTTGGTTCGCGGGTGGACCTTTACTTTCCGCTCGGCACTCAATTAGACATAAAAATTGGCGAAACTGTAAAGGGGGGAGTTACTGTTCTAGGCAAAATTTAATTGCTGTTTGATTAGCCTACATCCGAGCACTGGACAAATCATAAGGGATCCGAATTTCTCAATCCTTTAGTTTGAACGAGTGTCTTTTCTGGACTTCTAAGACTTTTCATCGAAAGAAGGGAGCAGCCTTTTTTGATATCTTCTAGTAGTAGTGGATGTCTCGAGCAAAATGAGATGCAACAAATAGTATGTACTGCTGGTAGTTTACATGAAACGTACTTGACCAATCAACTGCTCACCAAGAACGAGTGTAACCTTACTCGATTAATATTCTTGAATAATTGTTGTAAACGCTCGGCGTAAACGTTAGGCGTAAACGTGCGCCACCGACTGCAGCGGCAGCCCTTGTTGGCGGGACATTAGCAGACCTTATGGGGTGGCGGTGCCGCAGCCACTGCATGCGGCAACCCCGCACCCATTAGGTCTGCTTATGTACTGGCAACAAGGCTACAGCGGAAGGCGGTGACAGGCGCCCAAAAAAATCAAGAAAGGCTTAGATGCTAAGTGAGTATTTAAAAACGATAAAGGCCGGTGGTTCAATAAGGAATAAATGAGCCATGAAATAGGATCAACATTTACTAAAAATAAGCACGAACTTGAGCCCCACCAAGGTGAATAAATTTAGTGTCGCCCGTTTTGCGACCATTATAATTAATACTCACTTGTATATTCGACCCTAGGTTTCGTTGGTAACTTAGTTCGATGGTGTAATTTCTTCCATTCTTTAAACCGTTGAGCATTTCGTAGGCTACAGCGGAATTAGCATCGCCGTTGAATTTGATGTCAATAAATTCCATTTTTCCAGTTAGACTCCCTTTATTGGCCTGACTAAATCTGAATTCTATCCCGTAATTATTGAGATACGCTTTTTCACCTGACGGTATTAACCGATTGCTTTTGTCGCTGTAACGATAGCTGCCAGCAATGCGAAAAGAAGTAGTAGGCTGGAAAATGACTTTGTTTTCGAGTTCCTTAGAGAAGATCAAGTAGTTTCTAGTAGTAAGAA